>Ga0247843_1003727_pt1 | contig 24195 bp, 26 predicted proteins | sample LaCruzMarch2017__FD_192420 | JGI IMG/M metagenome (GOLD analysis project Ga0247843, IMG submission 192420) | Freshwater microbial communities from meromictic Lake La Cruz, Castile-La Mancha, Spain - LaCruzMarch2017_8m | ecosystem: Environmental > Aquatic > Freshwater > Lake | place: Spain...
GCTTCAACAAGCTTAAGCACTTCCGCCGCTTCGCCACCCGGTTCGACAGGCTGGCAAGCCACTACCTCGCCTTCGTCCACATCGCCGCTTCCACGCTCTGGATGCGGTGAATGTCGATTCGTCCTAGACCAGCCAATCGTACCAGGCGCCGTGCGGATGAGCGCGGGCGAGGACGACCTCATCTCCGCCCGGCCAGACGTGCAGTCTCAGCACCGGCTGGCGCTCGAACCCCGACTGCTCGCCCTCGAATGTCAGCCAGGCGACGGGTGCGGTCGCCGTCGCGCGAGCGCCCGCGGCCTCGATCCTTGCCCGCACGCGGGCCTGGGCTTCGAGCGGGAAATACTGGAAGGCGATGGTGTGCAGAACCACGCGGCAGACGCCTGATTCCGCCTCGACCGGGAACCGTCGCTCCAGCCAGTCGGCGGCGTCCGCGCGTTCCACATCGACGGGTGTCTGCGCCGCGATGTCCAGCGCCGCCACCAGCCGCGCCAGCCGCTCCTTCTGATCGGCCCAGACATAGGCTGCCAGTCGCTCGCGCGTCGCAGGATTGCCGGGGTCCAGCGGATTGAGGTCGACGCCCGCGCGACGGACCACCTTCACATCGGCCGAAGGCGGCGAAGCCCCTCGCCACTCGGGCGCGATCCTGACCGCCGAAGCCGGATCGCCGGCCTCGGTCTCGCCCAGCCCGAACGCATATCGGTCCAGCCGCGTATTGAGCCCGGCACTGGCTCCGAGTTCGTACAGGGCGAACGGCAGGCCGAAGCGGTCCGCCAGCACCAGCAGTCCGGCCATGAGCCCGGCCGAGCGACCGACCTCATTGGTCTGGGGCGGACCGTCGAGCCATGGGTTCAGGAACCGCCCGTTGGTGACAATTGCTCCCGCCAGGAGTCCCCAAAGCTGTGCATCATCCACCGGCGGCGCGTTCGGCGGATAGGCGGCCGTCAGAGCCGCGTCGCGCCCCGAACGGGCCAGGCCATGCAGCCCACCCGCCAGCCGCAGCGGTAGCGCGTCGCCCTCGTGCGAAGGATTGGCCGGCCATGCCAGAACCCGCCGCCCGATCTCGCTGGACCGATCCAGCCGCTCTCCGATCAGCCCGCACAGCCGCCCCGTGAACGGGGCCCCTGACGCCGTACAGATCGCCGCCTGTTTGGCGAAGGCCGCGCGGACGTCGGCCTCGGTCATGCCGTCTTGAACGGGTTACGGACCGTCAACCCGCCGAACCTCTGCCCGTCCGCCAGATCCTCGGTCCACAGGGTGTCGCACCCCGCCTCCAGCGCGCAGGCGATGATCGTGGCATCGTAGATGTGGATGTCGTGGCGGCTCGCGATCTCGACGGCGGCAGCGTGCGAGAGAACTGTCAACGGAGCGACGGTCAGATCGAGCGCCAACAGGCCCTCCAGCGCCTCCTTGATCTCTGGCCACGGTCGTTTCATCTTGGACCGAGAGACAGCGACGAACTCGTTGAGCACCTGGGCGCTGATCACGCCGCCGGCTTCCAGCGGTCTCCACGCCCGATCGGCCATGCGCAAATCCGGCCCCACCGCATAGAGCAGGACGTTGGTGTTGAAGAAGGCGCTCAACCGCGGCCGCCGCGCCGGCTGATCTCCTCACGGTCGAACTTGTAGCCTTCGGGCAGCGCCCAGCGAAGGCTACGCAGCTTGGCGATGGCCTCCTCTTTCCGACGGTCGGGCTTCACGGTCACCCCACCTTCAGGGAGCGCGGTGACGACCACAGCTTCGCCTTCTTTCAGACCCGACGCCTCCATCACCGCGCGCGGAATGCGGACAGCGGGACTATTCCCCCACTTCGCCACACGGCTCATCTGCGCCTCCGGATATACATCACTCGATGTATATCATTTCCGCCCCATCGCCACCAGATAGACCTCCGACGACCCCTTCCGGCTGGCCGCAGGCTTGACGTATTTCACGTCCTCGAAGGCGGCGCGCAGGTCGGTCAGCACCTCGCCGGCCGCGCCGCCCTGGAAGTTCTTGGTCACGAAATGCCCGCCGGGCTTCAGCGTCCGGATGGCGAACTCCGAGGCGATCTCGATCAGGGCGATGATCTTCAGGTGGTCGGTCTGGCGATGGCCGACCGTGTTGTGGGCCATGTCGGAGAGAACGAGGTCCGGTGCCCCGCCCAGCGCCTCGATCAGTTGGACGTCCACCCCTGCCTCGGTGAAATCTGCCTGGATCAGGGTCGAGCCGGGGATGGGCTCGATGGGCAAAAGGTCGACGCCGACCACCGCCGCCGCGCCCCGGTTGACGCAGACCTGGACCCAGCCGCCCGGCGCGGCCCCCAGGTCGATGACGCGTGAGCCGCGCTTGACCAGATGGAACCGGTCGTCGATCTCGGCGAATTTGAAGGCGGCGCGCGACCGCCAGCCTTCGGCGCGGGCCTTCTCGGACCAGGGATCGGCCAGCTGACGCTTGATCCACTGGATCGAGGACATCGACTTCTTGTCGGCGGTCTTGATCTGGCTGCCCATGCCGCGGCCGGCCGCTGTGCCGCCCGAGGGGGGCCGGACCATGCGGCGGCGTTCGGGAGACGCGGGGGCCGGCGGCTTTTCGTCTTCACTCATCACCCCCACATAGCGCCCGCGGCCCGATGCGGCTATGACCCCCGCCACTCATCCAAGACGGAGCGCCCGATGGCCGACCAGACCCTGACCCTGACACTCGACACCGGAGACGTCGTCATCAAGCTGCGGCCGGACCTGGCACCCGGCCATGTGGCCCGCATCACCGAGCTGGCCAGCGAAGGCTTCTATGACGGCGTGGTCTTCCACCGCGTGATCTCGGGCTTCATGGCCCAGGGCGGCGATCCCACCGGCACCGGCACCTCGGGCTCCAAAAAGCCGAACCTGAAGGCCGAGTTCTCCGCCGAGCCGCACGTGCGCGGCGTCTGCTCCATGGCCCGCACCAGCGATCCGAACAGCGCCAACAGCCAGTTCTTCATCTGCCTGGACGACGCCACCTTCCTCGATCGCCAGTACACGGTCTGGGGCGAGGTCATCGACGGCATGGACCATGTCGACGCCCTGCCCAAGGGCGAACCGCCCCGCGCCCCGGGCAAGATCGTCAAGGCGACCGTCAACTGATCCGGCGAAGGGCGGTCCCCACGGGCCGCCCCTTTCGTTTGTGCGCGTCGTCAGTCGCCCGGTGAGTAGAGGAAACGCACGTTGGGATAGGTCCGATCGGCGATCGTGATTGTGCCCACCAGCGTCGGCGCCTCGCCGTCGCCGAGTTCTGAGCGCGCCGTCGTCATCGCCGGGCCCTCGAAGCGCGCATCCAGCGCTACCCGACCATACTCCGGATGGGTTCCTGTCATGCGCACGGTCCGGTCGGTCACGGCATAGCTCTCGGGCAGAACCCGCTCGGAGACCTCGCCTGGCAGCAGGAACTCCATCATCACGGGGCCATAGGTCGCCATGCGCTCGCCGGCTTCCCACGCCTGAAACTCCGTCGCGCCTGCGATGTGCAGATAGATCAGGCTGAAACCGTCGGCTCCGACCTCCCCTTCGGGCATGTAGTAGCCGAACAGGTCCTGCGTCTGGCCATGGCTGAAAGCGCTGGTGGCCTGGGCGGCGCTTTCGGCGGCAGGCGCGGCCGCCGTCTCGGCCGAAACGGCCTCGGTCGCAGGCTCAGCCTTGACCGCGGCCTCCTCCTCGGACGCTCCTCCGCACGCCGCCAGGCACAGCCCGGCCATGGCCGCCACAACGATCTGTCTCATCGGATTCCCCCCGCTTTGTGAGGACAACAGGATCACGCTGGCGCCGAGCCGTAAAGCCACGCTTCCTGACGCACCGCCTCAGCCCCCGCCCAGCGACCAGGAGAATTTGACCCCGCCATAGTTGCGGCCGCCGGCGGTCACGGTACCTTCCATGGCGGCTTCGCTGTCCGACCCCAGATTGCGCCGGGCCAGCGCCAGCGACCCGGCGTCCAGCCGCGCCTCCAGCGTCACCCGCCCCAGTTCCTCACTGGTGCCCTCGAACCGGACCCGGTCGTCGCTGACGGTGTAGCGATCCGGCAGGACCCGTTCTCCGCCCGCGAACTCCAGCATGACCGGCGCGAAGCCGCCGCCGCGCTCGCCCTCTTCCCAGGCCTGGAACTCCGGCTCCTGACCGATGAAAACCAGCAGCAGCCGGGCATCGCCCTCACCCACCTCGCCCGCCGGGAAATAGAAGCCGGACAGGTCCTCCGTCTGATCGTGACGGAAGTTGGGGTCGGCGGCCGGGACCTCCGTGCGTTCGCCTTGCGGCGCTTCGGCGGTGGGCGGGTTCAGCCGGTCGCACCCGGCCAGCGCGATGCCGGAGAGGACAATCGCAAGAAGCGCTCGCCTCACCGGTCGAGGCCTCGATCCAGAGCCTGGAACGAGCGCCAGCCCAGCTCGGTCGCTGCGGCGAAGATCGCCGGGTTCACCTTGTCGAAGTCGTCGGTCGGCCGGTGATAGTCGGGGTGGTAGTCGACGCCCAGATACAGGAACGGCAGGCCGGCGCGGTAGAAGGCGGCGTGGTCCGACGCCTCGACCCAGTTGTTCGCCCCGGTGTCCTGCGGCGTGTCCTTGCCGAAGGCGAGCGACACGCCGCCCTCGGCCGCGACGGGCTCCAGGATCGGCCGCAGCGTGGGGTTCTGATAGGTGCCGGTGACCCACAGCTTCATGTCGGTCTCGGCGCGCGCCGTCATGTCGAAGTTCAGGTTCAGGCTGATGGAGGACAGGGGCACGGGCGGGGCCTCGACGAAGTGGCGTGCGCCCAGAAGGCCCCGCTCCTCCCCGTCCAGGAAGGCGAAGATGACGCTGTGCTCGGGCGGTGCGGCCTTCAGCCGGGCGGCGATTTCCAGGGCGGTGGCCACGCCCGAGGCGTTGTCGTCGGCCCCGTTGTGGATCGCACCATCGGGCATGCCGACATGGTCATAGTGTGCGGTGATGACGATGTAGCGGTCCGTCGCCCGCGTGCCGGGGATCAGCGCCAGGACGTTGGTGCCGTTGAACGTCCTTGGGCCCTCGCGGGTCCGGCCCTGCATCTCCCACGGCTGCAGACGACCCACCGGCGGCGCGGCGATCCCGAGTGCCTCCAGTCGCGAGACGATATAGGCCCGCGCCCGCTCCCCGCCCGGCGCGCCCGTATCGCGGCCCTCCATGTCGTCGGCCGACAGGATGCGCAGGTCCTCGATCAGCTGGGCATAGTCGGCCGCGACGGCCGGCGCGGCGGCTTCCGGGGCCGGCGTCGCAGTCTCCATGCCGGCGCAGGCGGCCAGGACCGTCAGGGCGGCCCCGGCGAAGAGGGCGGCGAACGAACGGGACATGCAGGCTCCTTGATAGGGTTCGGATTCCGATTAGCGCGAGCGGGGCCGCGTCGTCCGCTTAATTCCGCGTCATCCCCGGCTGGCGGGGCGCGGGCCGGATGCTAAACCGGAGACCATGTCCGAACCCGCCGTCGAGACCCTGAACGAAGACGAGGCCCGCGCCGAACTGGCCCGTCTGGCCGCCGGAATGGAGCGCCATGACGCCCTTTATGCCGAAGCGGCCCCGGAGATCTCCGACGCCGAATATGACGCGCTCCGGGCCAGGAACGCCGCCATCGAGGCCCGCTTCCCCGCCCTCGTCCGTGCCGATTCGCCCTCGCTCAAGGTCGGGGCGCCGACATCCAGCCAATTCGCCGAGGTGCGCCACGGCGTCCCGATGCTGTCGCTCGACAACGCTTTCGACGAGGGCGACGTCACCGATTTCGACGCGCGGATCCGCCGGTTCCTGAAACTGCCCGCCGACGACCCCCTGGCCTTCGTCGCCGAGCCCAAGATCGACGGCCTGTCGGCCAACATCCGCTACGAGGACGGGGTTCTGGTCCAGGGTGCCACGCGCGGCGATGGCCGCGCGGGCGAGGACATCACGGCGAACCTGAAGACGATCGCCGACATTCCCCACCGGCTGACAGGCTCCGGCTGGCCTCGCCGTATCGAGATCCGGGGGGAGGTCTACGCCCCCAACGACGCCTTCGCCGCCTTCAATGCGGAAGCCGAGGCGGCCGGCCGCCGCACCTATGCCAATCCCCGCAACTTCGCCGCCGGGTCGCTGCGCCAGATTGATCCCACGGTGACTGCGGGACGGCCCTTGCGCTTCTTCGCCTATGCCTGGGGCGAGTCCTCAGAGCCCTTCGCGGACACGCAAGCCGAGGCCCTGGCCGCCTTCGACGCCTGGGGCTTCCCGGTCAATCCACGCTCGAAGCGGGTCGAGGACGCCTCCGGCCTCATCGCCGTCTATCGCGACCTGGAAGCCGGGCGTGCGGCGCTGGGCTATGACATCGACGGCGTGGTCTACAAGGTCGACCGCCTGGACTGGCAGACACGCCTCGGCTTCGTCTCGCGCAGCCCCCGCTGGGCCATCGCACACAAATTCCCGGCCCAGCAGGCGACGACCGTGCTGGAGGGCATCGACATCCAGGTGGGGCGAACGGGGTCCCTGACCCCCGTCGCCCGCCTCGCGCCCGTCACGGTCGGCGGCGTCGTGGTCCGCAACGCCACCCTGCACAACGAGGACGAGATCGCGCGCAAGGACGTGCGCATCGGCGACACCGTGATCCTGCAACGCGCCGGCGACGTCATCCCCCAGATCGTTTCGGTCGTTCCGGACAAGCGGCCGGCCGACGCCGTGCCCTATGTCTTTCCGACCCACTGCCCGGTCTGCGGCTCCGAGGCCATCCGCCCCGACGGAGAGGTGCGCCGTCGCTGCACGGGCGGTCTGGTGTGTGCCGCCCAGCTGGTCGAGCGACTGAAGCATTTTGTCGGAAGACGGGCCTTCGACATCGAGGGCCTCGGTGAAAAGCAGCTGGTCGCCTTCTCCGAACGCGGCTGGATCAAGGAGCCCGCCGACATCTTCCGCCTCGCGCGTGACGAGGCGAAGCTGGCCGGGCTCCGGGCCGAGGACGGCTATGGCGAGACCAGCGTCCGCAACCTGGTCGCAGGCATAGAGGCGCGCCGCGCCATCGCGCTGGAGCGCCTGATCTTCGCGCTCGGCATTCGCGACATCGGCGAACAGACCTCGCTCCTGCTCGCCCGCCACTTCGGCGGCTGGAGCGCCTTCCACGCGGCCGGGCTGGCGGCGGCCGAAGGCATCCCCTCGCCGGAGTGGACCCGCCTCTCCGAAGGCCACGGCGTCTCGCCCCGGACCCTGGCGGTGATGGCGTCCGCCGCCCTCGACCCCTCCGACCCATGGCCGGAAGCACCGGTGGATCAGAAGCTGGCCCTCGCCTTTCCCGGAATCGCCGCGCCCGCGCGTCGCGCGCTCGCTCCCCTCGCCCCCGACTGGCCCGCCATCGTCGAACTGTCCCGGATCGCCCGCGAAGACGGCCCGTCGGAGACGCTCGGCGAGATCGCAGGCGTCTCGGGCGTCGGCCCGGTCGCCGCCCGGGCCGTGGCCGAGTTCTTCCACGAGCCGCACAATCGCGCCGTGGTGGACGCCCTGGTCGCCGAGCTCGCCCGCATCGAGGACGCCGAACGCCCCAGGACCGATACGGCGGTCGCCGGAAAGACCGTCGTCTTCACCGGTGCCCTCGAGCGGTTCACGCGCGACGAGGCCAGGGCCCGCGCCGAAAGCCTGGGCGCCAAGGTCTCGGGTTCGGTGTCGAAGAAGACCGACTACCTCGTCGCCGGCCCCGGTGCCGGCTCCAAGCTGGCCGAGGCGCAGAAGCACGGCGTCACCGTTCTGACCGAGGACGAATGGCTTGAGATGATCACCTGACGATCCCTCTCCCATCTGAAGAGGGCTTGAGGCTCCAGGAGCGGAGCGATTGGTCAGGCGAAGGAGGGGTCTCCCTCTCGCCCGGGTGCACGGTAACGGCAGGGTTTCATCACAGCGGGCACAGCGGGATCACAAAGGACACGGCGGGACCGGGCGGACGGACGGGTCGCCGACTGCCCCCCACAAGCAGCCCGGCAACGAAGGGCGGCTCCGCCGCCAATCCTCTCTGGCCTCGCTCTCACAAGGGCCGATCGGCGCTTCCGACGCGCACCCGGTCCCGCCGTGTCCCTTGTGATCCCGCTGTGGTCGCTGTGATGAACCTCTTTCGGGCATCAATCCTCACCCGGATGGTCGAACAGAACGCGCAGTCATCCGCACTCGCCGGGATTTCCCCAGGCAATCCAGCGCCCCCGCCCATCGAGGCTCTCTGTCCTCGCCCGCATTGAAACCGCGCCCATACTTCTGGCGGTTCCGTCGCGGGGGAGGGCGCAAGGCCTTGCGAGCTTGCTGCGGCGGGAGCGGTTGGAGCGGGGGCCTCAAGGTCCGGTCGCCGGGGGGCTATGTTCTCCCAGGGACCGGAGCGAGGGGTGGTCCGGGGCTCATCGAGCCTCGGCGACAAGATCGTGGGCAGAAGACCCACGATGTTCAGGGGATCGGCTTTCGCAAGCACGCCGACCTTCCCGCCGGAGGCGTCAGTAGCGGCAAGGCTCTAACAGAGCCGTTGGTCCTCGGTCAGTCGCGTGAGAACGACGCGAGGCCGTCCGCTTCCGGTCAGACCAGCCGCGCGGAGCGTCAAGGCTTTCGCGAAACGGTAAATCCAATCCATCCCGGCGAAGGCCGGGACGCTCCGCCCGCCCTTCCCGACCCGTTCACCGCGGAAGACCGATGCCGCATGTCCGATCCCGTTCGCGGCCGTCCGCGCTCAGTCCTTCAACCGCCAGGTCGCGCCGGTCGGGCCGTCCATCACCACGACGTTCAGCGCCGTCAGACGATCGCGGATGCGGTCGGCCTCGGCCCAGTTCTTGTCGGCGCGTGCCGTGACGCGCTCGGCCAGCAGGGCCTCGACCTCCGCCTTCAGCGCCTCGTCGGCACCGCCGGAGAACCAGATGTCGGGATCGGACTGGAGGACGCCGAGGATGTCTCCCGCTGCCAGCAGGGCAGACTTGGCAGAGGAGACCGCGGTCAGGTCGCCGGCTGTCATACCGCGCTCGATCTCGCTGGACAGGGCGAACAGGCTGGCGATGGCACCGGGCGTGTTCAGGTCGTCCTGGATGGCCGTGAGGAACTCAGCGGGCGGCTCGGCCGCTTCGACGTCGACGGCCTTGGCGCGGCCCAGGGCGCCGTAGAGGCGATCCAGATTCTTGCGCGACTGGTCCAGCAGGCTCTGGTTCCAGTCCAGGGGCTGGCGGTAGTGGGCGCTCAGCAGGGCCCAGCGGACCACCTCGCCCGGCATGGACTGGACGAGATCGTGCAGCAGCAGGACGTTGCCGATCGACTTGGACATCTTCTCGGCGTCGACGGTCAGGAAGCCGTTGTGCATCCAGTAGCGGGCGTACGCATCGTGGGCGTGCTCGGCATGGGCATGGCCGTGGGCGCAGACACCCTGGGCGATCTCGTTCTCGTGGTGGGGAAACACCAGATCGATACCGCCGCCATGGATGTCGATGGGCAGGCCCAGGACCTGTTCGATCATGGCCGAGCATTCGATGTGCCAGCCGGGCCGCCCCTCGCCCCAGGGCGACGGCCAGGACGGCTCGCCGTCTTTCGACGGCTTCCACAGGACGAAGTCGTGGGGGTTCTTCTTGTAGGGGGCAACCTCGACCCGGGCCCCGGCGATCATGTCGTCCAGGTTCCGGCCGGACAGGGCCCCATAGGACGGATAGCTGGAGACGTCGAACAGGACGTGGCCCTCGGCGACATAGGCAGAGCCCTGCTCCAGGATCGCGCCGATCTGGGCGACGATGGCCTCCATATGGTCCGTGACGTGGGGGGCGATGTCGGGGGGCGAGACGTTCAGTGCCGCCATGTCGGCCAGATAGGCCGCCTCGTACCGCGCCGTGACCTCGCCGATCGGCACGCCCTCCTTCGCCGCCCTGGCGTTGATCTTGTCGTCCACGTCGGTGACGTTGCGGGCATAGACGACCGCGTCAGGGCCATAGGTCCGGCGCAGCAGCCGCACCAGAACGTCGAACACCACCGGCGGTCTCGCATTGCCGATGTGCGCGTAGTCATAGACCGTGGGCCCGCAGACATAGAGGGTCACCCGCGTCGGATCGCGCGGCGCGAAGGGCCGCTTCTCGCGTTTCAGCGTATCGTGAAGGAAAAGCGTCATTGTGAAGCGGTACAGTTCGTTTTCTTGCGGGACTTGGCTTGCCTCCCATATAGCCGTGTCAGCCCGGCGAACAGCCGCGGCCACGAACAGGGAGAGCGACGCGCGTCAATCCGGGGCCATCGTCCCGGCGCTACTGGTCGCTGAAAACACTTCATGGACGCCCATGCCGCCCGCCCGACCCTTGTCGGTAATGACCACATGACCCGCCCGACCCGCGAGGAAGCCCTTGCCGCCGTGCGCACCCTGATCGCCTGGTCCGGCGACAATCCCGACCGCGAAGGCCTGCTCGATACGCCCAAGCGGGTCGTGGACGCCTATGGGGAGTGGTTCGAGGGCTATGCCGCCGATCCGGCCAAGGAGCTGAGCCGGACGTTCGAGGACGTCCAGGGCTATGACGACATGGTCCTGCTGCGCGACATCGAGGTCGAAAGCCATTGCGAGCATCACATGGCCCCCTTCCTCGGCAAGGCCTATGTCGCCTATCTGCCGACCGAAAAGGTCGTGGGCATCTCCAAGATCGCGCGCGTGGTCGAGATCTTCTCCAAGCGACTGCAGACGCAGGAGACCCTGACGCAAGAGATTGCCGCCGCGCTGGAGGATCACCTGTCGCCCGCGGGCGTGGCCGTGCTCATCGACGCCGAGCACCAGTGCATGACCACCCGCGGCGTGCACCACCGGCACGTCTCGACCATCACCACCCGCTTCACCGGAGCCTTCAAGACCGATCCCGCCCTGATCGAGCGGTTCCTGAAGCTGGCCAAAGGCTGAGGTTCGCCTGCCGCGCGAAATCCGGGCGATCGGGACCCCGGATCGACCGGAGACCGCTTTACAAGCCGGGCTTCAGACGCCAAGAACCGTTTGAAGCCTTGAACTCGCCCGCGCGGATCGCGTCGGGCCATAGGGAGACGACCAGACCATGGGCGCCAAACTTTCGGGACCCGGCGGAGACGGCAAAACCATCGCGCAGAACAGTGAGATCAACGTCACGCCGTTCGTCGACATCATGCTGGTGCTGCTGATCATCTTCATGGTGGCCGCTCCGCTCGCGACCGTATCGATCAAGCTGGACCTGCCGCCGGCGACGCCGCCGACCGGCGAAGAGCCCAAGGAACCGGTCTACATCACCATCCAGGAAACCGGGTCGATCTTCATCGCCGACCAGCAGACGACGATCGAGACGCTTGCGACCGACGTCTGCACCGCTCTCGGCAACCCCACCGGCCGTGGCTGTCAGGAAGAGCGCGTGTTCGTGCGGGCCCAGCCGGAAGTGAAGTACAACCAGTTCATGGAGGTCATGAACGACCTTCAGGAGAACGGCTTCTTCAAGGTTGGCCTTCTGAACGAAGACATCGAGTAGGCATCAGGCTTGCCGGCAAATATAAAGGCCGCGCCCTCAATGGACGCGGCCTTTTGTCTGGACTGAATCTGACGGCCGTCTAGCTGTGGCCATCGCCCTTCAGGGTGTCCTTGACGCCTCCGATGGCGTTCTGAACCTTGCCCTCGACCTTGTCGGCACGGCCTTCGGCCTTCAGCTTTTCGTCGCCCGTCAGCTTGCCAAGACCCTCCTTGATGGAGCCCTCCGCCTGTTTGGCAGAACCTTCGATACGGTCATGATCAGCCATGATGATCTCGTGGGATGGGACGCCACCGGGATGGTCGCGCTTACCAGGGATCAGCGGGATCAGACCCATATCGTTCCATATGGCCGCGCTTGGTCTGCCGGCGCAGCCAGGTCGTCACAGCCCACGCGTGGGCATCGTGGCGCAGGTCCGCCAGCGCCGTCCGGGGATGGAGCCAGACAAGCTCATGATCGTTCTCGACCTTGCGTGCCGGGTCCAGGGCAGTCATCCGCGCGATCCAGATGCCGCCAACGTTGTTGACCGGCTCGCCGTCAGATTTTCTGAAGTACTGACCTGCCTCCACAAGGCGCTCGACCGGTTCGATCGTCATGCCGGTCTCCTCCATGAACTCGCGGACCAGCGCCTGTTCCTCGGTCTCGGCCCCATCGACAGCCCCGCCCGGGAGATCGTGATAGGGCGTGTCGCGGGTCACACGCACACAGGCCAGCCTCCGGTCCCGAAACACCAGGCCAAAGGCCGTGGGGCGGGTTACATAGTCGATGCCGGGATCAGCCCGGCCGAACTGGAGTGGCGGGCTCACAGATCGAAGGCCAGTCGGGCGCGCACACCCTTGTGACCCGGATCAAACTCGACGACGGATCGCAGGCCGGACGCCATGGCGGTGATGATCTTGCCACCCAGACCTGTGCCCTTGGGGCTGCCTTCGCCCAGACCCGGTCCGTCGTCCTCAACCGTGAGAATGGCGCGCGTGCCCCCGACGTCGGGCTCCAGAATGACGCGGATCTCCCCCCCAAGCCCCGGTCCGTAGGCATATTTGACGGCATTGGTCACCAGTTCGGTGACGACCACGCCCAACGAAACCGCGTGGTCGGTCGAGACCCGCATCGGCGCGACCCGAAGGCGAATGTTCGGAGCGGTGCCGTCCGGACCGAGAGATTTGCTCAGCTCATCGACAAGGCCTTCGAGATAGGCGTCCATCTCGACGCTTTCCATGTCGTCCGAGGTGTAGAGCCGACGATGGACGTGGGCGACGGCCTCGATGCGCGCCTGCGCCTCGCGCAGAGCCGTCCTGGCTCCCTCGTCGCTGAGGTGGCGCTGCTGCAGCGACATGAAGCTGGAGACGAGCTGGAGCGAGTTACCAACCCTGTGATTGACTTCCCGCAGCATGGCTTCGGCGCGGTCGCGCGCCAGTCTGACCATCTCCTGGGCTTCCTGGTTTTCGTGCTCCAGCCGACGACGCAGAAGCGCATCTTCAAGAGCGGACCGCAGCAACGCGGTGAAATCAGCGGAGACATCCTTGATGACGTAGTCGGCGGCCCCGGCCCGCAAGGCGGCGACGGCGATCCGCCCTTCCTGGGCCCCGGTCACATACACGACCGGCGGGGGCGAGGGGCGAGCAAGGATGTCGGGCAAGACATCCATCCCTTCGCGGCCGGGCATATAGTGGTCCAGGGCAATGACGTCGAACTGGCCGTCTGCGAGGATGTCCAGGCCCGCGTCGCCATCCGGCGCGAGGGTAACGACATAGCCGTGACGCCCGAGTTCCTTCTGGACGAGCCGCGACAGACCGCGGTCGTCGTCGATGTAGAGCAGGCGCACAGGCCGCGGATCAATTGTCATTCGATTTCCGGAGCCTGCATCACCGACAGGAACAGGCCCAGCTGCCGTATCGCGGCAGCGAAACTCTCGTAGTCGACCGGCTTGGTGATGTAGACATTGCAACCCAGGTCATAGCAGCGCTGGATCTCGGTCTTGTCGTCGGTCGTGGTCAGCACGACAACCGGAGCCCGTTTCAGCCGCTCGTCCTTTTTCAGCTCCGTCAGGATATCAGTGCCCTGCATGTCAGGCAGGTTGAGGTCCAGCAGGATCAACATGGGGCCATTCAGCTGCACCTCTTCGCTGAACAGATAGTCCAGGGCTGCCTGGCCCGTGTCCAGATGGACGATGTCGTTCGAGATGTTGGCGCGGCGGATGTTCTTCTCGATCAGCTTGGCGTGGCCATGGTCGTCCTCGATCATGAGGATCTTCACGGGATTGCTCATATTGCGTCTCCGGCCAATTCGAGGGTCAGGCGTTTGGGAAATTTCAATCGGAAAGTCGAGCCTTCCCCGAACCTGGACTCGACCGTGATCTCTCCGCCCAGCCGGCGAACGCTGTTGCGAACGAATGCGAGACCCAGCCCCTCACCCGGACGATCCTGACGGCCCGAGCGGCGGAAGAGCTCGAAGATGCGCTCGTGATCGCGCTCGGAGATGCCACGTCCGTTGTCACAGACTTCGTATTCGACCCAGCCGCCCGGAACGTCGCGGCCACGCACCTCAATGCGACCAGGCCGCTTTAGGTCCAGGTACTTCACGGCGTTGTCGATCAGGTTGCCCATGATCTGCTCGATCGACAGCCGGTCGTTATGCATCTCGGGCAGGTCGCCGATCACGATCTCGGCGTTGGCCTGATCCAGCTGGTGGGCGACACTTTCGGCGATGCGACGGACCATCATGGTGACGTCCAGCGTCTCGGCGGAGAGGTTTCGCCGACCCTCACGCGACAGCTTCAGGATGGCGGTGATCAGGCGATCCATCTTTTCGGTCGAGGCACGGATGAAGCCGATTGCCTCGGGGATGTCCTCCCGCACTGCGGTGACGACCTCGCGGTCGACAGGACGTTCGGCCTCGGCCCTGGCGATGGCCTGATCCAGTATCTTTCCCGCCTGGTCCAGCTCGGCGGTGAAGCCCATGACGTTGACCAGCGGCGATCTCAGGTCATGGCTGACGATGTAGGCGAAACGCTGGACCTCCTCGTTCGCGCGGGTCAGGGCCGCGGTACGGGCCCGGACGGTTTCCTCCAGCCCGGCATTGATGCGATCGACTTCTTCCCGGGAGGCCTGCACCTCTGCGAGATAGCGACGCACCAGCAGAAAGACGAAGCCACCCAGGACCACAATGAGCAGACCTGCGATAGTGTTCACGACACCAGTGAAGGTCGCCGAGCCCTCGGACCGGGCTGTAGCGGCGGCGACCTCTGCTCCGATCCGCTGATCGACATAGGACAGGGCGGCATCCAGTTTGCGCATCAGGTCTTGCCCGCGGCCAGCCTGGACTTCGACGATGGCGTCGGCGCCTCTTCCCTGACGATGAAGCGTCAGGACCCTGTCCATTTCGAGGATCTTCTCGCGCGAAAGCCGCATGATCTCCTCGACCTGGGCCTCACCCTCTGCGTCTGTGGCGACGCGCATGCGGAACGCTTCAAGGGTGGAGGCGTGCGCGGTCAGTGCGCCACGATACTCCAGCAGGAAATCAGGTCTTCCCGTCAGCAGATAACCCCGCTGCGCGGTCTCGGCGTCTTTCAGATTGAGGAGCAAGACCCGTCCAGACCGGCGCGCCTGCCATTGGCCGTCAACCTGTTCGTTGAACTGCGCGGTTCGCTGGACGAGGACGAAAGTGCTGACGTTGGCGATCAGCAGCGCGAGGATTGCACCAGACAGCGCGAGGACGATCGACCGTCCTACGGTCCGCTCTCGCGCGAAGCGGTTGAGCTGTCCAGGCAGATCTCTGATCGAGGCGCGCATTCGCGGCTTGGTTTAGCGGTCGCCCGGCGCGTGTCCAGCTTGGCCATTTCCGGCGCAACCTGTGCAGGATGAAAGCGTTCAGCTAATCAGCTGTGCCGTATCGGGAGGCTTTCATGGTTTGGTGGTGGTGGATCGCGCCCGCAGCCGTGGCTTTGCTGGGCGGACTGTGGGTATTTTCCAGCCTGTTCGGTCTGTTCAAGGGACGGATTCTCAGCGGCATCTTCGGCACGGCGGGCGGTGGCCTGCTTCTGGCCCTCGCGACAGTCTCAGCGCTGCTGGGCCAGAACGCCCAGACCTATGCCCGTCTGACCTATGAGCGACCGGTGGCGACGATCACCAGCCGCCAGTTGGCTCCCCAGTATTTCGAGGTCACGGTGACCCAAGCCGCAGAGGGCGAGAGCCCTGAGCGCACCGCCGTCTATCCGGTCAACGGCGACGAATGGCGCATGGAGGCGCAGGTCCTTCGCTGGAAGCCCTGGGCCAATGTGCTGGGGCTCGACAGCCAGTACCGGCTGGACCGCCTGTCGGGCCGTTATCAGAACATCGACCAGGAGCGAACGGGCGCGCGCAGCGTCCACGCCCTGTCCAGCGACGCCGATCCCGACGGCCTGCCGTGGTCGCTTTCGCTGTGGGACACGGCGCGCAAGTACCGCCGCTACGTCGATGCGGTCGACGCCCTTTACGGCTCGGCCGCCTATATGCCGATGACGGACGGCGGAACGTATGAGGTCTGGATCACCCAGTCGGGTCTGATCGCCCGGCCGACGAATGCCCGGGCGCTCGAGGCCTCGGCCGGAGGCTGGACCATCGCCAACTGACGCGTCGGCCGCCCATGAGCGCAGTGCAGCACGGCGATTGATGGCGGCGACCGAACTCCCTATATGAGCCGCCTGCGAGCGGGGGCCTATCGCCCCGCGTCACAACTGGACCGCACTCCCCATGCTGGTCACCCTGATGAAGGCCAAGCTGCACCGCGCGACGGTGACCCAGGCCGATCTGGACTACGAAGGCTCCATCGCCATTGACGGCGATCTGCTGGATGCCGCCGGCATCTTTCCGCACGAGCAGGTCGATGTGCTGAACATAACCAACGGCGCGCGCTTCACCACCTACGCAATCGAGGCCCCGCGCGGGTCGCGCGTCATCGGCGTGAACGGCGCGGCGGCGCGGCTGGTTCAGAAGAATGACAAGGTGATCATCGTTACCTACGGCCAGCTGCCATCCGAGGAAGCCCGCCAGTGGTCGCCGACCGTCGTGCTGCTGGACGACGACAACCGGATCAAGCAGGCCGCCTAGATCGGCTGGAGCGGGGCCGAAACCCAGGCGCGGGTGAGGGCTGCGATCCTCGCGAGGTCGACCTTGTGCTCGACCCCTCCAATGGACGTAACCGCGCAGGCCGGCGTGGCACTGTTGCAGATAAAGGCCCCGTCGAAGGTGACGATGTCCTCGACGTGGATCGGGCGCGTCACCGAGGTCAGTCCCTGGCCGGCCAGGCCCAGGTCGATCAGTGCCTGGGCCACGCCCGCCAGCATGGGGGCCTTGGGCCAGATCACGGTGTCACCCGACAGGAAGCCGATGTTCCACAGACTGCCTTCCGAGATCAGACCGTCCGCATTCGCATAGAGAGCGTCGTCGAAGCCTGACTGGCGCGCCATGCGGCGAGCGTGGATCGCCTCGATCGATGCCGTGTGCTTGTGCTGCGGCAGCAGCCGCGTGTGGGTCTGCACCTGAAGGCGCAGGCTGTCCGCCAACGGCGGTGGCGGCGGACTGACCGTCGTCAAGACGCGGGGGCGTACCACGACATCGGGCGATCGCGGCCAGATGTCGGGAGAGAAGAGGCCGACCCTCAACCAGGCGTCCGTCGTGTCCCCGAGCGCCGTCCGCATGAAGGCCCGCAGATCGTCGTCACCGATCACTTCCCCGAAGAGCGCGAGCGCCGAGCTTTCAAGCCGTGCGATGTGCAGGTCGAGCCCCCTGACGCCGCCGGCCTCGACGCGGAACGAGGTGTAGGCCCCGTAGTTCGTCGTCGCGAAGTAGGCCAAGTCGTCGAGAGCGGGCGCTCGACCGTCGATCAGCATCATGATCCCTCTCCCCCGCCTGGAGAGGGTTCAGTCCTCGCCACCCTCGCCCTCGGCCTCGTCCCCGCCGCTATCGGCCAGACGTTCGACGGAAACGACCTTTTCACCGTCCGCGGTGCGGAAGATGGTGACGCCCTGGCTGGACCGGCCGACGATGCGGACTTGCCCGACCCGCGTTCGGATCATCTGGCCGCTGGAGGTGACCAGCAGCAGGTCGTCGCTCTCCTCGACCGGGAAGGCGGCCGCCAGCCGGGTCCCGGCACGACCGCCCAGGCCGTGGGCGGTCAGCCCCTGCCCGCCCCGTCCCGTGCGACGGTATTCGTAGGCCGATGAGCGCTTGCCGAAGCCGGTGTCCGTGACCGTCAGAATGAACTGCTCGGCCGCGCCCAGGGCGGCGATCCGCTCAGGCGAGATGGGCGCGTCGGCCGTGACTTCTGTCTCGTCGTCCGTCTCCACGACCGCCGTGTCGTCCTCGCCGTCTGTGGCGCGCCGCATGGCGTTGGCGTGCTTGACGTAGGCGGAACGTTCTTCGGGCGTTGCATCCACGCGGCCAAGGACGGCCATGGAGATCACCGCGTCGTCGCCCTGGAGGCGGACCCCGCGCACCCCGGTCGAATCACGGCCCTTGAACACACGCACATCATCGGCCTTGAAGCGGATGGCGCGGCCTAGCGCCGTGGTCAGCAGCACATCGTCCTCGGCGGTGCACAGGGCCACGCCGACCATGTGGTCACCGTCTTCCAGCTTCATGGCGATCTTGCCGGCGCGGTTGACCGTGGCGAAGTCCGACAGTTTGTTGCGGCGCACGTCGCCCGAGCGGGTGGCGAACATGATGTCGTAGTCGCCCCATGTCGCCTCGTCCTCGGGCAGGGGCAGGACGTTCATGATCGAATCGCCCGGCTCGATGGGCAGCAGGTTGACGAAGGCCTTTCCGCGCGAGGTCGGGGCCCCCAGCGGCAGACGCCAGACCTTCAGCTTGTAGGCCTTGCCGTTGGTGGCGAAGAACAGGACCGGTGTGTGGGTCGAGGCCGAGAATACGCCGACGATGGCGTCCTCGTCCTTCATTGTCATGCCGGACTTGCCCTTGCCGCCGCGGTGCTGGGTCCGATAGGCGTTCAGGGCCACGCGCTTGACGTAGCCGCCATGGGTCACGGTCACGACCATGTCCTCGCGCGGGATCAGGTCCTCGTCTTCCAGCTCGAAGTCGCCCTCGCCGATCAGGGTGCGACGCGGCACGGCGAACTCGGACTTCGCCAGCAGCAGATCCTCGCGGATGATGGCGATGATGTTCTTGCGATCCGACAGAATGGTCAGGTGGCCCTGGATGGTATCGGCCAGCCCCCTCGCCTCGCCGAAGATGTCGTCGCGGCCGAGGCCGGTCAGGCGGCTGAGCGTCAGGCCCAGGATGGCGCGGGCCTGTTCGTCGGTCAGCTTCAGACTGTCGCCATTGATCAGAACGCTGCGCGGATCGGCGATCAGTTCGACCAGGGCGATCATGTCGCCGACCGGCCACGACTGGCCCTGCAGCCGCTCGCGCGCCTCCGCCGGATCGGCCGAGGAGCGGATGATGTGGATCACGTCGTCGATATTGGCCACGGCGACGGCGAGGCCGACCAGCACGTGGCCGCGGTCGCGGGCCTTGGCCAGTTCGAACTTGGTGCGCCGGACGACGACTTCTTCGCGGAAGTCCAGGAACACCTCGATCAACTTCCTCAGGCCCATCTGCTCGGGCCGGCCGTGGTTCAGCGCCAGCATGTTGACGCCGAACGAGGACTGCATGGCGGTGTAGCGCCACAGCTGGTTCAGGATCACGTCGCCCGACGCGTCGCGCTTCAGCTCGATGACGATCCGCATGCCAGACCGGTCTGATTCATCGCGGACGTCGGAGATGCCCTCCAGGCGCTTCTCACGGACCATTTCGGCGATGCGCTCGATCAGGGTCTGCTTGTTGACCTGGAAGGGCAGCTCGGTGACCACGATAGCCTCGCGGTCCTTGCGGATCGTCTCGATGGAGGCCACGCCGCGCACGACGACGGAGCCGCGGCCCTCGCGAAGGGCGTTCCTCGGCGCGGTGCGGCCCAGGATTTCTCCACCCGTCGGGAAGTCCGGGCCGGGCACGAGATCCAGCAGGGCGTCGTCGGACACTTCCGGGTCGTCCAGCAGAGCCACGCAGGCGTCGATCACCTCGCCCAGATTGTGCGGCGGGATGTTGGTCGCCATGCCGACGGCGATGCCGCCGGCACCGTTGACCAGCAGGTTCGGAATGCGGGCCGGCAGGACGACCGGCTCCAGTTCCTTCTCGTCGTAGTTGGGCTGGAAATCGACCGTGTCCTTGTCGATGTCGGCCAGCAGGGCCGTAGCCGCCGGGGCCATCCGCGCCTCGGTGTATCGCATCGAGGCGGGCATATCGCCGTCGACCGAGCCGAAATTCCCCTGGCCGTCGACCAGCATCAGCCCCATCGAGAAGGGCTGGGCCATGCGCACCAGAGCCATATAGACCGAGGCGTCGCCGTGGGGATGCAGGCGGCCCAGCACGTCACCGACGACGCGGGCGCACTTCGAGTACGACCGCTCCGGCGTCATGTTCAGCTCGTGCATCGAATACAGAATGCGACGATGAACCGGTTTCAGACCGTCGCGGGCGTCCGGCAGGGCGCGGCTGACGATCACGCTCATGGCGTAGTCAAGGTAGGAGCGTTTGAGCTCGTCCTCGATCGTGATGATGGCGATGTCGCCCGAATCATAGGGGCCGGAGCCCCCTGCGCCGGCAGGCGGCAGGGCGTCGTCGATGGGTTCGTCGGTCAAGGAAATCGGGGCTCAGACAGCCGGAATCGGAACGTGATCCTCTGTCACGTTTCTAGCATCTTGCGGGACCGCCCGCAAAGGCGGGCCTGTCCGAATGGCCTCAGGAAGAGGCCTGCTCGAACAGACCGTTCACGGTGTTCCAGTTGACCACGTCCCACCAGGCGGCGAGGTAGTCCGCGCGCCGGTTCTGGTACTTCAGATAATAGGCGTGTTCCCAGACATCGACGCCCAGCACAGGCGCACCACGCTGTTCAACCGTGTCCATCAGCGGGTTGTCCTGGTTCGGCGTCGAGGTGATGGCGAGCTTGCCGTCGGCCCAGATCAGCCAGGCCCAGCCAGACCCGAATCGGCCGGTAGCGGCGGCGTTGAACTGCGTCTTGAAGGCGTCCATCGAGCCGAAGTCGGCTTCGATCTGGCGCAGCAGCGCCGGTGACGGCTCGCCGCCCCGACCGACCGGTGCCATCATCGTCCAGAAGACGGAGTGGTTATAGTGCCCGCCCGCATTGTTGTGGACTGCAATCGGCAAGCTGGACGCCCGGGCCAGTAGAGCTTCGACCGGCTGGTTCAGCGACGGGTCGGAGGCTGCGGCCGTGTTCAGGTTGTTGACGAACGCCTGATGGTGCCGCCCGTGGTGGATTTCCATGGTGCGCGTGTCGATGGAGGGCTCAAGCGCGTCGGCCGCATAGGGGAGCGGCGGAAGGGTGAACGGCCCTGCAGGCGGCGTGGACTGCGGCATGGCCGCCGTGGCCGTGGAGGCCACGAGAGAGATCCCGAGGATCAGGCCCGAACCAAGGAATGAACGACGACGCATGTGATTTTCCTGTCACTGGGAAACCAAACCCCAGATCGCCATAACGCGAAAAGCGATCAATGGATCAGCGCCAGAAAGTCGCGCCTGATTCAAGCCTTCGCCGCCCCGGCCCTGAGCCCTCGCTCGGCAAGCGCCACCACCGCCACGCCGCCCATGGTCAGGGCCGCGCCGAACAGGATCTGGGGCGTCAGCACGTCGCCGAGGAAGCCCCAGCCGATGGCGATGGAGACGACGGGCGTCGCAAGGAAGTAGGGTGTGACGCGCCCGGCCTCCCGCTTCTGAACCAGCCAGAAGACAAGCGTCGTCGCGGCCACCGACGACAGGATTCCGGCCCACAGCAGGGTGCCCCAGACGAGAGGGGTGGCCAAGCGGACGGCCTCGATCTGGTCCCTCTCGAAGATCGCCGAGCCGAAGGCCAGGGTCGGGAGCGCGGTCAGGGCCAGCAGGCCCTGCATCTTCAACGGCGGAATGGAGGTGGTGCGCCGCGCGATAACCGTCGTCATGGCCCAGGCGGCGCTGGCGGCGATGATCACCAGAATGGCCGACCAATCGTGAAGCGCATGCGGATCGGCCGCCATCCAGGCCACGCCGACGAGGGCGACGACAAGACCCAGCAGGGCGAACCGCGTCAGACGCTCGCCGAGCAGAAGGAAGGCGAAAAGAGCCGTGAAGGGGATCCACAGCTGCGCCGCGACGGAGGCCGGACTGACGTCGTCGGCGAGCCAGAAGCCGATGTAGATGAGGCCATAGTGGATCGGGCCGCCCAGGATCACGATCAGGAAAAGGCTCTTCCAGTTCGGGAACGGCGGCCGCACAAAGGGAAACAGGCAAATCGACGCGATCGCGAAGCGGATCGCCCCGGTCAGCAGCGGCGGAAGGGTCTCGGTCGCCACCTTGGCGGCGGCATTGTTGGCCCCCCAGATCACCACGATCGAGACGATCGCGCCGATCTCCAGAAGGGTCAGCGGGCTGTGAAGCTTGTCGGGAGAGGCGGGCACATGTGCCTCATCGCACAGGCACCCGATGGGCGCGCGTCACACTGGGTGACAGGGCGTTTCGGCGACGTCAGAACGGGATGTCGTCGTTCAGGTCATAGCTCTCACGCGGACCCGAAGGCTTGTTCGCCCCGCCGGTCTGGAAGCCCGAGGAATAGTCGTCGTCGCTGGCGCGACCACCGCCGGCACCGGCGTTGTCATTGCGCCCGCCCAGCAGCGTCAGCTGGCCGTTGAAACGTCCGACCACGATCTCTGTCGTGTATTTCTCGACCCCCTGCTGGTCGGTCCATTTGCGCGTCTGGAGCTGGCCCTCGATATAGACTGTGGTGCCCTTCTTCACATAATTCTCGACCACCTTGACGATGTTGTCGTTGAAGATGGCGACACGGTGCCACTCGGTCTTTTCTTTCTTCTCGCCTGAAGATTTGTCTCGCCACGTCTCGGAGGTGGCGATCGAAAGGTTGGCGATCCGGTCGCCATTCGGCGTGCTGCGGATTTCGGGATCACGGCCCAGATTGCCGATCAGGATGACCTTGTTGACGCTTCCCGCCATATCGCTCGTTCTTTCATTCAGGGATCCAGGCCCGAAGGCCCCGCTACGATTTCGTTAACAGATGTTCCGCTTCTGTTCTAGCCCTTTGGCGGACCGGGAAAGGCAGGCGGCTCAGCCTCTGTTACGATACCCAGGGCATCGATATCGCGCTGGATCGCACCCGGAACAGCGAGGCGGCCGTCACCGGTGCGTGCCAGCGCAAAGAAACGTCCGCCGTCAAGCGTCCGGCTGAACGCGACGCCGCGCGCATCCACAAAGATGAACCGGCCCTGGTAGGCCCCCGTCACCTCGCGCGTCGAGCCGCCAAGGCGCAGGAAACGGACCCGCATTTCCTCAAGTCGGGCCGCGCAGAATTCGATCTGGGGCTGATCACGGGCGACGACATTGAAGCGGACTTCTCCGTCCGGCCGCGTGACGGCGTAGCAGACCCCGGTGTCACGCGGTGCGCGGACCTGCTCGGCACAAGCGGCCACTGCGATGACGGACAGCAGGCCGAAAAGGAGGGCGACGCTCCGCATCAACCCAGATCCGGGAACTGGCAGGCTCGGTCCTGTTCGGCGAGGACGCGGAAGCGGCTGTTGTCGTTTGACTGCTCCACGCGCCGGGGCACGAGCCGCAAGGTCAGATTCCCGTGTCGTCCGTACTGAGCCTCACCCGGACGAACGCAGACACCCGCATAGAGCGCCTGGACACATTCATTGAGGCTGAGGTTCCCTGACAGCTGCCGCCATTCCGATCCGGCATGACGCAGGCAAGGGGCACCTGCCGCCCGCTGGACCCTCTGGTCCGGGACCGACGGTGGGCTTGATGATCCAGCACCTTCAACGGGCTCGGGATTGTCGGCACCGGCGTCGACCTGGGGGAGGGCCGGCGGTGGCGCAAGGGAGGCCGTAGGCGCGGCAGCGAGATTGCCGGTGGCGTCGAGGCCGACGTCAAGTCCGTCGGTCGCAAGACCATTGCGACGTGCGCAGTCCACGAGCGTCGCCATGCCGACAAACTGGCCGTCGACGAAGCAACGCAGTTCACGTGAAGGCTGAAGCTCGGGGGCGTCGGAGACATCGACAGTCAGACCGGCATTGGTGTCAGGCTCGTCGATCGTGACCTTCTGACTGTTGTCGCCACCCATGAAGACGAGCGCCAGAACCACGGCGGCGAGGATCGCCAGACCCGCGCCGACCGCGAGGATCAGGCGGTTGTCGTTGGGAAGTTGCATGAAGCGGGGCTCGACTGGGGCTTTCGCCTCAATAACCCCGTGGAGGGTCATCGCGTCAACCGGGAACCGGCCACCGGGCCCGGCACATGATGCCCACCGCCCGGCAAATCCTGCCGTTGACGTCTCTACCCGGCAGAATCTGCAGGGTCAACGTGGTGGTTAAGGGAAGTTACCATAACATTTTCAATAACTTGCTGGGCCTCTCGTGGCCCGAGCAATGGCCTGTGGCTTGCTTTGAACCTCACCGGGCAAAATGCCCCCGACGGTCAAAACGACGGTCGGACACCTTGAAACAAGGATACTCGTCATGGCGCTGAACAGCGTTAACACGAACAATGGCGCAATGGTCGCGCTGCAGAACCTTCAGGCCACGAACCGCGAACTGGACACCGTCCAGGGCCGGATCAACACCGGCAAAAAGGTCGCCACCGCGAAGGACAACGGGGCCATCTGGGCCATCGCCCAGGGTCAACGGGCCGACATCGGCGCCCTGGGGGCGGTGAAATCCTCGCTCGACCGCGGCGTA
>Ga0247843_1003728_pt1 | contig 24188 bp, 15 predicted proteins | sample LaCruzMarch2017__FD_192420 | JGI IMG/M metagenome (GOLD analysis project Ga0247843, IMG submission 192420) | Freshwater microbial communities from meromictic Lake La Cruz, Castile-La Mancha, Spain - LaCruzMarch2017_8m | ecosystem: Environmental > Aquatic > Freshwater > Lake | place: Spain...
AGTCCTTGGCTCGGATCTTCATCGGCCATAAACTCATTGATTACAATGTCGCGATAGTTAGCAGCCTCCGTCACCACATATTGAAAGGGTAGCGCCACAGTAACAAGCGCATTATTCGCCAAATCGACTACGCTACTCACTGTTAATTCGTAGAGCAAACCATTAGTAAACGTGCCAGCAAAAACAAGATGCACCAAGGTGGCATCTCCACCATCCAACACAGCAGAACTAGGGCCATTGATGCCATTGTTCACCGCGTAATTCGCCAAGTTTTGAGCTGAATTGATTTCGACTGGTTCCGAGAAACGAACGTCCACAGCATTGGCCGAAATGGCTTGCACCGATACCACTTCGGGCGCGGTGAGGTCCACTATGTAAGGTCCCAAATAGAAGTTGTCGTAGTAATACTTGGTAGCATTGCTCGAAGTATAGGTACACAGCACCCCGAAATTCGTTGTGGAAGTATATGTTGCGTCAGTGCCTGAGGCATGGGGCGCAAACGAAGTTTCACCAGCGGGGTCTATGCTCACATCCCAGTTGCCGCTGGCATCGCGCCTCACCCGAATTCGCATGTTTATGCCATTGGCAATCAATCCATCGGTTCCTCGGCAAACGGACACTGAACTTCCGCCATCTTGCCGAAATAGCTCTATCGCATCGGTGGACAATGCTTCACCAAATTGAAGGTAATAGCCATTCAACACTCCTGTTAATGTGCTTTGGTCGCTTGCCAAATACACCCGACCAAAATTGCTACTCGACCCAGCAAACGCCTGCCGAATGTTAAACTGCCATTCTGCATTATCAAGCGAATAAGCAGTACCAAATGCCGTACTCAAATAAGAAGTGCCTGCATCCGTGTCGTTCAATTGCAATGCGGTGTCGGCATTAACAATAAACCGCGCCACATCGCCCGTCCATGCGGGGTTGCTCCCCAATTCCAAGTCTGTAAAGTCATCACTAAACTGAGCGCGGGCCTCATCCTGAACCAACAGCAGAATGATGGCAAAAAGAAAGAGAATTGGTCGGATATATGAGGTCATGCAGCGAAATGAAGGAGGGTAAATGTAGTAGTTTTGCCCAACGCGGTATGCTAACGCTGCGTTAAGCTACATCATGAGAATAGCCGTAGTTGGTGCCACTGGTATGGTGGGCCGCATCATGTTAAGAGTGCTAGAAGAGCGAAACACGCCCTGCACAGAACTAATCCCTGTTGCATCAGAGAAATCTGCTGGCACATTGGTCACCTTCCGAGGCAAACAGTATCCTGTGATTGGTATGGCCCAAGCCGTGTCGCTTCGCCCCGATGTTGCTCTGTTTTCGGCAGGAGGAAGCACCAGTTTAGAGTGGGCACCGCGCTTTGCTGAGGTCGGTTGCTATGTAATTGATAATTCTTCGGCATGGCGCATGGATCCTGCTATTCCATTGGTGGTTCCAGAGGTAAACGCCTCGGCTCTTGACGGCAAAAGCAGAATAATTGCCAATCCAAATTGTTCTACTATTCAGTTGGTGGTGGCGCTGTGGCCGTTGCACCAAGCTTTTGGAATAGAGCGCATGGTAGTTAGCACCTATCAGTCTGTAACGGGAACAGGAAAACGCGCCATGCAGCAATTAGAAAGTGAACAAGATGGAACTCCACTAGCTGGTGGTCCATACGCGCACCCAATACACCGCAATGTGATACCGCAATGCGATGTATTTCTAGAGAATGGCTACACCAAAGAGGAAATGAAAGTGGTGAACGAAAGCCGCAAAATAATGAGTCTGCCTAAGCTCAGAGTTACAGCCACAGCGGTGCGTGTACCGGTAACAGGCGGTCATTCGGAAGCGGTAAATGTGCGTTTTTCCAAACCGGTAAGTGTTGCCGCAGTGCGCACCATTCTATCCGCTGCACCGGGAGTTGTAGTACTTGACGAACCTACCAATTCCGTGTATCCCATGCCGCTAATTGCCGAAGGCAAGGACGAAGTGTTTGTTGGAAGAATTCGACTAGACGAAAGCGAAGACAATGCCATCAACCTATGGATTGTATCGGATAACTTGCGCAAAGGTGCCGCTACAAATACCGTTCAAATTCTCGAAGAGTTGCTCCGAAAAGGATTGCTCACAGCTTAATTCACGAACGTTAGGCATTTTTTATAACTCGATAATACACAGATTTTTAAATGAATGTAACTTCAGGCCATTGGACATTCGCAGCAGTGTTTGTCGTTGTTTTTATAGTAGGCATTGCGTGGGCCTATCGCAACGATTTGCGCAAATCTCCCGATTTATTCAAGGGCTCTTCCAAGTTCCTTCTCGGTGTAGTGCTCGTAATCATGATTCTTGTTGTAGGAAAAATGATTCACCGAATGGGTGCGCACTAACCGACTAAATCCCGAGTAACTTATTCCTTGAGGGTAATGATTTCGTAGCGAATATCATCTACAAAAATGTTGTGTTCGCCAGTAGTGTACGGATACACAATCCAAACATCCGTGGCCAATTCGGGACTAGGCAATTCGGCCACCACGCGCACTGCCGTCCATGTGTTTTTTTCCAAAATCTGGTCACCACAGCTGATGTAATCATGCCCATAGTGCCGCTCGTTTTGGTTAAACGAATACGCAAGTTTTAGTTCGGGCATTTCCTCTTCTGACCATGCCATAAACGTAGCCACCACAATTTTTTTCCCAGCCACACCCATCTCCGAAAACGGAATTCCAATGGTAGCACCGTACGGATTTTCCGCATTTATTTTAGAAGAATGCTTGCCAGAATGGGCCTTCTCAGTGGTGCGCCCTTGCGTTCCCCATTTCACTGTTACTACTTCCAAGTCGGTCGAAACTTCCCATCGGCTTGCAACGCGGTCCTCTGCGGGAATCAACTCTGGCTTGGCTTCGCGATAGAATATCCCATCGTATTTCTTTCCAGTTTGAAGAAATATCTGCCAGTAACGCTCTTGGTTCATATCAATCCAATGCAGAATAAACTTGTTGTATTGGTAGGATTGAATAAGATTGAGGGGAATAGCAGCCAGCGACAGCACTACCACTATCACTTTGCCCCAAACAGGAAGAGCATGAATAAGGTAGGCCATCAATAGGATGAAAAAAGGGAGGTATTCCACCAAGGCACGCATGCCGAAACTGCACCCATAATACCACGACCACCACGAAGAGATTATGTAAATCGCTACACCGAGAAATGCTACCAACCAAACTGCTGCAGCTTTCGAACGCATGAATAATGCTACCAAACCAACCGATGCCAACATTGCCCAAGGGTAATACACGAAAAAGCCCTTCTTATAACTGAACAATACATTAATAATTTGAGGATCACGGAAATTGAATCCTTCTCCACAATAGGACCACACCAAAGGTTGCCCTACTTGGATCCAATACATCAACGGTTGAAACGAAACAATGGCCACAGCTATGGCAAGTGGAAGAATAAGCTTGGTGCTGGTCAACACTTCTTTAGCAAACGTCATGCAGGGTTTCCAACCACCAACAATAAATGGCAAGCTGAGAATTATAACTGCATTTGAAGGGCGCACCAAAACGATTAGCGCCAGCACAGCGGCCAACAGCCCAAGATTTTTTTGGGTAGCTTCCACAATGGATTTGTCTGCCACATAGATAAACGCAGAGAAAAGAAAGAAGCTGTACACATGCGACATGGCAGGTTCCATAACTGTGTAATAAAACAGCCCTGTACCTGCAAATCCTCCCAAAGTAGCCCACGAAATGCTACTCCAACCGATTCCTTTTTTACGAAGATACTTTCCCAAAAAGAACAGCCCAACAAGCACATAAAACAACGCGCCAAGCATCATCCCAATATGAAAGGGTTCGGAATATCCATCCACGGGAACCTTCATAATCCAAGCGGCCAAGCACGAAAGCAGAAAGAAAGGGAGCATGAGCAACGCGGCTCCTACATAATATTTATTCACCCTTCCCGCATCGGTCATGACCGTAAAATCTGCTGCGCCACCGCCAAAATACGTGGCGCTGTAGCTCGAAATAACCTGTTCCCAATCGAAGGACCGCTCCAAGAATGCGGCCACCAAATAGCCATAATATCCTTGAGCATCGGCATGAATAATTCCATACATGGCCAAATTGTGCCATTCTCTTTTCAGCTCGAAAAAGATAGCAAGCGCTCCGCAGCACAGCAGCGTTAGCCACCAAAGCCATTTGTTGGACTCGTTATCGCGCATGGATAAATGTTATTTCCATGTCATCCAAACATACCCCATGCTGGTCTTCTTTCATGATGTACAACACAAACGTATCGCTGGCATGGCGCGCAGCTCCGCAAAAAAACACAGCCGAACATTTGTTCCACTCAGCGCCAAAACTAAACTGCGGTCGTAGTGGTTTTTTACGCCAGAAATAAGCCGCTTCCGTAGAATCTTGAATGGTACACACAAACGAAACATCAGACTGCCACGAACTCGAATTTACCATGCCACTTATGCGGACAACGTTGGCGCTAACGGGAATGTCTTTTGCCTTTATGCGCAGCGTAATGCCGAAGTTGTCTTGCTTCAAGCAGCTCGATTTTGTACCAGAGTACGCTACCGAATCCGAAATTTGCTGTTCGCCACCCCAATCATGCGATGCTTCCATGTCATGAATCAGAACCGTACTATCCATCCCCGCATAACTGTCTTGCCCTGAATTTCCGGGATAATACCATTTCAAATCCTCGCCAGTGCGTAAAAAAAGACTGCGGTATTTGGTACGGTCTATTCCATCAAAGGGCAAAATATGATGCACGTATTGATAGGTTTGAACTCCTTGGATACCAATGCACATCAACCCCAGAATTATAACAAACCATGGTCTGAATATTCCCCAACCAAACTGAATTAAGTGTACAAGCCCTATAGCAAAGAATGGGATATACTCAATAAACGCTCTATGTCCGAAGGCACCGCCATAGTACCACATCCACCACGAAGAGATAATCCAAGTTATGGCCAAAAGGAAGAATAGCAATGCATTCGCCTGCGTTGCATTTCGCTTGCGCATAGCGAATATGCCAATAACAGCTAGCAGCAGTATGGGTGCATACACAAAGAGTCCTCTACGATAACTAAACAGCACGTTAAAAAACTCGGGCGAGAGAAAATTGAACCCTTCCCCTTGGTACGACCAAAACATTGGCGCTCCTACTTGAATGAGATATAGAATGGGCTGAAGGGCAACAACTCCAACAAAAACGATAATGGATAGAAAGAACAGCACTGGTTTTTGAACCAGCCGTTCTAGGCTAGTTACAATTGGAAAAATTCCGCTTGCAACTACTGGTAGCGCCAAAACAATCAAGCCATTTGTTGGACGAATTAGCGCAACCAAACCCAATGCAAATGCCGCCAATATCCAAAACCGTTCGTGCTGGCAGATTATAGCTCTTGCCGATAAATAGAGAAGTGCCGACACTGCAAAAAATGAATACACATGCGACATCGAGGGTTCATAAACGGCATAGAAAAGCAGATTGGTGCCAAAAACCAGCATAAGTAAAGCAGGAACAATCGCTTTCCTTTTGTATCCCAACAATTGAAGAAAGAGCTGCAGAAATAGCAAGCCAAGCGATAGATAAAACAGCGCAGCAACTCCAATAGCGATTTGAAATGGTGGCGAAAATCCGTCCATCACATCTCCACCGAAAGACGCCACCACCATTGCTGCTCCAAAAAATGGAGCCATGAGCACGGCAGTGCCCACAAAGTACTTGTTCACATTGCCTTTTTCGGTGACATGGAAAAAATGAACCCATTCACCTTTGGGATAGTGCAAGCTATCAGTAGTCTTTATAAACCCATAACTAAAATCGTGGAAGATGAACGCAGCCGGCAAATAGCTGTAATAGCCTTTACCATCAATAATAATGAGCGGCTCATCGACAATGGTTTGCCAACGCGTTTGAGTGGCAAATACAAGCAGGCCAATGCCCACCAAAAGTGCTAATGCTCCATTGCGCAGCACGCGCTTATTTGCTAATGAGGTTGTACTTCAAAATGCAATAGATAGCACGGAAGCCATCGCGCCAACCGATTTTCTTGCCGTCCTCGTAGGTACGGCCATAGTATGAAATGCCTACTTCATAAATGCGCACTTTGGGTATGCGTGCAATTTTGGCGGTTACTTCCGGTTCAAATCCAAAGCGTTTCTCTTGTAGATTTAAGGACTTCACCATTTTGGCATCAAACAGCTTGTAGCATGTTTCCATGTCTGTAAGATTCAAATTGGTGAACATATTGCTTAGTGAAGTAAGAAACTTGTTGCCAATCGTGTGCCAAAAAAATAGGATACGATGTGGATTTCCACCCATAAATCGAGAGCCGTAAACTATATCCGCATTGCCTTCTACTATCGGTTTCAAAAGGTCGTTGTATTCGCGCGGGTCATATTCCAAATCGGCATCTTGAATTAGAATATAATCTCCAGTAGCCAGTTCAATGCCTTTGTGCAATGCAGCACCTTTGCCCATATTCACTGGCTGCGAGAAGAAACGAATGTCCAATTCCGTGTTTTGAGCCATGTAGCGATTCACCGCTTCTACAGTGTCATCCTTCGAGCAGTCGTTAACTATGATAAGTTCTTTGGAAATGCCATTCATCAATTGAACCGCTTTGATGCGGTCTAGAATCATGTGAATGGTTCTTCCTTCGTTGTAAGCAGGTATAACGATGGAAAGTTTAGTGATGCTCATTGGCCGGCTGTTGAGGGGATTGGGCTAGGGATTGATAGTGCTGTGGAGTCAATTTCGATTACTTCTTCAGTCATCATTAGTCCGTCAAGTTGCTCTGCTTCATCCATAATTGCAGCTTTGCGATACATCGCCTTGTTGGAATTAACAATTACCAAAGTGGGGAGCAATGCAATAAGTACCATCATTCCCTTTTTGTAAAGCTGCGACACTTGCCCATAGCCATTGTATAAACCTTCGGACACGGCCATAATGATAAATGGCGTTATAAAAACGAGCGTTCGCGCTGGAGGTATTGTGCCCGAAAGGCCAACATATGCGGCACTTATGGCAATCATAAATAGCGCTTGGGTCATAAAAACACCTTTCCATCCCTTTTTTAACCAAATGGCAATAAGAGCCAACGGAATGAATAGCGCGGCAATTAAGGGATCAAAATAGGTGAGGGTTTCCGTGGCATGATTAGCAATGCGCTCAAGAGTAAAATTGCCCAAGTCATAGTTGCGAATAATCCAGTTGTCGGTAAGTGAAGTAATCGGATTGTGCCGAAGTACTGGCAGATATAAAAGTGCGGTGAGTCCTAAAGATAACAGGATGTTTATTCCATTCAGGGTAAAAAGTTTTTTGTCGCGCTGCATGAGGTATTGAACCACTATGGCAAGCACAAATCCTAAAAAAGGGAGTAAAAACGTAGGAACGGCTAAAAACCCAAGTGCGCAAGACACCACAAAAACGATGGCCCATCTTATGGTATTGGGTGTATTGTTCGAAATTTGACGTAGCGCGTAAAACGCAGTTAGCGACAACAGCGCCACTAGCGAATATCCACGCGACACAGACCCAAAGTAGAGCCCTCCCAACGAAGCAACCCAAACACCTGCGGAGAAAAACGCAAAGCGAGCACTTTGCGCATCGAGCACCAATTTAAAAACTATCAGTATGGAAGCTAACGATGCGAGAAGTGAGGTTAGTCGAATTGCCACTGTTTCTGATAGCGGCAATTGCAAAAAACCAGAAGACAGCAGCGAATTTAGAATATGATTGTTGGGAGAAGAATAGTCTGTTGCCGCAACTTTCCATCCGTTTCCAATAAAGTGTTGCAATGAAAAAAGCTCATCACCGGATAGCGGCAATTGCGTGATAAACCACAATCGATTGGCAAATGCAATCAAAAGCAACAAGGCGACCCCTAATCCAAGACGTTTTTTTCCTCCTATCACGTGGTTTTGATTTGGTGTGATTGTTCTCGAATTAAATACAAGGGACGCTGCTTCACATTTGTGCTAATTCTGCCGATGTATTCTCCAATTATTCCAACGGCAATAAGTTGAATTCCTCCAATGAATAGCACACTCAAAATTAGTGATGTCCACCCTGGTTCATACACTTTCCACACAAACCGCGACCAAAGGGCGTAAATCATGAGCACAAAGGAAATGAAAGAGACGATGAAACCCGATATGGTAGCTACTTTGAGTGGAAAATTAGAGAATGAAGTAATTCCATCCAAAGCAAATCCAATCATTTTGCGGTAGGTATACCCCGTATCACCCGACTGGCGGGCTGCCCTAACATAAGGCACAGAAGCCTGATTGAATCCCATCCACGCAATCTGCCCGCGAAGAAACTTTTCACGCTCTGGCATTTGACGCAACACTTCAACTACCCTTCGCGAAACGATTCTAAAATCCCCCGTATCTACGGGTATTTGCACCGCAGTAATGCGTGTCATCAATCGGTAGAAAATGCTTGCGGTCCAGCGTTTTGCTGCGCTTTCGCCCTCTCGGCTACTACGTTGGGCATACACTACATCATTGCCCTCAGCTATCTTTTTTAGCATTTCGGGTATGAGTTCTGGTGGATCTTGGAGGTCACAATCAATAATTATAACATAGTCTCCAGAGGCATTGTCCAATCCAGCAGTTACTGCCACTTGATGCCCAAAATTTCGGCTTAAATCAATGTAGCTCACGTGCGAGTCGGCAGCACTCAACCCTTTAATAATGGCCAAACTAGAATCATGGCTTCCATCATTTACAAACAATAACTCGAAATCTTCCAGTTGCAAACCTGCCATCACCGCAGATAGGCGTTGATGGATAGAGGCTAAGTTGCCCTCTTCATTAAATACTGGAATAATGGTACTAACACGCATATTTTACAGAGCGGTAGTCTACAGGATGATTCGCCACAAATTAACGGGGATTATCTCAAAGAATACCAATTGCTGCATGTTTACTATTTAGATGCCGTTTTATATAGAAGGCACGCGTATGCCCATTAACGAAACATCATCCATTTGCTCATTGTTTCCCATCCAATCAAGGAAGTAATTTTTGACGGCAACATGTTGTTCGTCTGAAGGAAGAGGAGAAACAGCAAGCAAAAGCTCGGTCAATCCTTTGGTTCGTATTTTTTTGATTTCTGGTCCTCCAAACTGGTCTGCAAATCCATCGCTAAAGAGATAAAGCATGTCGCCTTGAAACAGTTCTGTTTCTTGCCAGCTGAATGGTTTTTCCATCACCCAATTGCCTACTGGTTGTCTGTCGCCTTTAAACACAATGTGTTCATCTCCACGGAAAATCCATAGGGGATTATGCGCTCCAGAATATTGTAGTTTTCTGAAATGTTTGTCTAAGCGAATGAGCGTGATATCCATACCGTCCATCACGTCCACACCAGAGTTTCCAAAGGCATCCTTCACCAAGGTTCGCGCAGTGTCCAAAATTTCATTGGTTGTCTGGGAGCCAAGTTGAACAGATTGGGTGAGTGCGTTGTGGCAAATCATACTCACCATTGCGCCAGGAACCCCATGCCCGGTGCAATCGGCAATGGCCATGTATGAATAATCTTCAGATGACATGGCCCAGAAAAAATCTCCTGCCACCACATCTTTGGGCATAAAAAGCATAAAATGATCAGGCAGGATACTGCGCAAAAATGCGGATGCTGGCAAGATGGCTTCTTGCAACCTTCTGGCATAGGCTATACTGTCTGAAATATGTTTGTTTTTTTCCGCAAGCACATTTCGCTGTTCGGCAATACGATTGTTGGCATCAACTAGCTTGATGTTTTCCAGCTCGAAGATTTCGCGTTTGCGTTTTGCATCCAACAATTCAGTTTTCACTTGCATGGCCACCATGCGCATTTCTGCACGTTGCAAGTTCCATTTGCGCTCTTGTTCCATACGTTGTTGCAAGTAGCCGTATGCAGCGCTGTGGTCACCAAGTTCGGCACAAATGGTTTCCAAGTCTTGGAGAATAAGTTGCTCTGCATGAAGATAGGAACCTAGGCCAAGTGCCTGCTCAAGCAATGCTCGAGCCTGTGTTGGATTCTTACCGAAATAGTAATAATACTTCGCAAGGCTTTTTAAGATGCTTGCTTTACGTTCGGGTAGTTCGCCAGCAGGGAAAATTTCCAGTGCTTGTTCGAGAAGCCGAACTGCTTCTTCAGGTTTTTGCAGTTTGCCAGCAATAATGGCTTGGTTAGCAAATATGAGATGGCGAAATTCTGGTTGGAATCCCATTTCCTCATTCAAGAACAAGAGCTCATCTAGAATAACACTGGCACGATTTAAATTTTCTGAATCCGCTGTGTCTAGAGTGATTAACAGAAATGCCTTTGAAAGTGTGGCGCTGGATAATCGCGGCAAATCGCCCATTTGGTGGGCATCCATAAGGGCTCCTTCCACAAAGGTCAATCCATTAAGTCGTGCCTTCTGCGAATTTTCACCCGCTAAGCGATTCAATTCATAAAGCCGAATCAGGGCATCAAACCGCGCTACAGTAGCATGTCGCTGCCTTTTTAGTATGCGATATGATTTGGTGAGCCATTCCAACTCGTCTTCTGGGCTCTCAAGTGTTCGATAATTAGATGCTAACTCGCTGTAGGCTTCTAGCCGGTCAGCAGAGTTCTTGGCCGTATCAGCAAGTAGATGTAGTTTTTTGATACGACTCAGAAGCCTCTTCATGAAGCGAAGGTCGCAACGACTTGGACATTATCAAATCCTAGGTGAAATAATTAATGAATAGTCGAATAATTTCGAGTTTTTCGAGAATAATCAATTGTCTGTCATTCACTAAAAAATCCTTTCATTTGAACTGAAATTATGAAGTTATAGGTTTTGCGATGTTGAGTGATTTTGTTTGTTAAGGTTCCTTTATTCTGGGTATTGCAGCAAAGAGATGATTCAAGATTGTATTTTGTCTCAATTCATCATTCGGTTGTCAAGTCGAAATAGGAATAAATATGCATTCGTTTTAATAACCAGTAACAGTAACTTTTTTAAGATTCAAATCGTCTAAGTAATCAAATTTTTAATTCTATCGAATAATACAGATTGTCATGAAAAGTAAGCTTTTAGTTTTGTTTTTAATGGGTTCAATAGCTTCAAGCTATGGGCAGGCTATAACCGACAATGGGACAAATGTGGGTATAGGAGTCATTTCACCATTGAATAAATTGGATGTGAATGGCAATATCAATATGAGTTTAGGGAATGGGCTTCGCGTAAACAATATACGCATTCTCCATGCCGTTGGCACTCGAAATATCTCGATAGGAGAGCAGGCGGGAAATGTGATTTCGTCTGGCACTGATAATGCCTTTATTGGTTATCAAGCAGGATTAGTAAATACTACCGGAGCAAACAATGCATTTATTGGCCGACAGGCTGGAGCTGCAAATATTGGTGGGAGTAATTCTGTTATAATAGGAAATCGGGCGGGATTTGCGAATACATCAGGTTCAGACAATAGCTTCATAGGTTTTCAAGCAGGAAATGCAAATACGATTGGTTCTGGCAACAGCTTTTTTGGTAAATGGGCTGGTAAAGTCAATACAACTGGCAGTAACAATACGGCACTTGGTCACCGTGCTGGTCAGACAAATACAACAGGTACATCAAATACGTATATTGGGTATCAAGCTGATGGAAGCGCAGCATTGACAAATGCAACAGCAGTTGGGGCAAATGCAACAGCAACTCAGAGCAATACTTTAATACTTGGTAGCGGTGCTAATGTGGGTATAGGCACATCAACGCCATCTCAAAAACTACACGTTTCAGGAAGTGCCCGAGTAACTGGTTCTTTCTATGACAGCAATAATTCTTCTGGCACCACAGAATACGTATTAACATCTTCGGTTACTGGAACAGAATGGAGAGATGTTTGTGATATTGTATCCGAATGCGCTGGGTTGGCAGCCACTGTGGGTTGGGGAGAAGATAGTGTAGCCATTTCTTCTGAAAGTGGTTCTCAAGCCAGAATGTTTATGAGTAATCCTGACCAATTGCTTGGCATAGGTACATTAGAGCCTACAAGCAAAGTGGATATTCGTACCAATGGCATGGTGGCTGGCGGAAGCATGCAAGCCGTTTTGAACATTGCTCTTATGGTTCCTCCCGGACAACAATCTAGTGTTCGAAGCGCAAAATTTACTGGAGGAAATGGTGTTGAAATTGGAAATGGACTATACACCGATCGTATGCGCATCAGTCAAGGCGCGCAAAACGGTCATGTCCTTATGAGTAATGCGAATGGCGATGCATCGTGGTCAGATCCTGTAGCTTCAGGTATAACTGGTGGTTGGGGCTATGGCAACACTTTGGTTCAAACGCTTCCTCCTCCTCAGGATAGCTTAGAAAATCAAGGTCCTCCTTCAACCATTACAGTGGCTGCAGTTCAAAGTTTTGCTGCCGAATCCACGCCATTCATTTTCGGTTCACAAGGCATTGGTTACGATTCGTCATCAACAGCCAATGCTACGCGAATGACGTATATGCCTTCTCGTGCAGCTTTCCGCGCAGGTTATGATGATCAAAATGGCTGGAATTTTAATAATCAAGGTGTTGGTTCGTCAGCTTTTGGATGGAATACCGAGGCTTCTGGAGATTATTCTCACGCATCGGGTTATGCTTCTGTGGCATCCGGAGGAGGTTCATTTGCTCATGGGTACAACAATACTGCGAGTGGCAATGGTGCCGCATTTGGAAGCAGTTCCACCGCAGGATACTCCTCGTTTGCTGCGGGAAACAATTGCACAGCTTCGGGCACTGCAAGTGTTGCTTTAGGCTCTTATTCAACCGCGTCATCGAATAATACGTTTGCATTCGGATATAATGCCAACGCTTCAGGAATATACTCTACAGCAGTTGGTTTTTATAGCACTGCTTCAGGAGCCCGAAGCATGTCACTAGGATTTTATAATACTGCCCAAAGTTTCGGAGAAACAGTTATGGGTATTCATGGTGTTACTGGTTCGGGCAATGCAACTTCTTTTGTGGCAACCGACCGCCTGTTCTCCATAGGAAATGGAACTGCAAGCAATGCACGTTCTAACGCATTGACAATATTGAAGAACAGCAATACTGGCATTGGCAATAGCTCACCTTCTGCCTTACTTCATGTAGGAACAACAACAGGCGCCAAAGTAAAGATTGGTAGCGTTGAAACTATTGAAGATGGGGGAACTAATTTTCTTTGGGTTAGGTCGAGTATAACTGGATTAACAGATAATGCCTACAGTCTTGGCACATCCGCTCTTCGTTGGAACGCTGTGTATGCTGCTTCTGGAACCGTTAATACATCTGACGCTCGCGAAAAGAAAAACGTGAAGGACATTAACTACGGCATCGAGACAATCAAAAAATTGCGTCCTGTTGAATATCAATGGATTTCAGGAAATGACGACAACAAAAAGCTCGGACTCATTGCCCAAGAACTGCAGAAAGTTATTCCTGAGGTGGTAGTTTCCAAAGAGTTTGTAATTACTAACGAAGAAACCAACGAAGGCGAATGGAAAGAGGCAAATCGTTTGGGTGTGTATTACAGCGATTTAATTCCTGTTTTGATTAAAGGAATGCAAGAACAACAAACCCAAATTGAAGAATTGCAGCCCGCGAAAGTTGTTGCATTAGAGGAGAAAGTTGCAAAACTAGAATCGGAGAATTTGAGCATGAAACAACAGCTTAAAGAGATACTTTCTCGTTTGAATGCCTTTGATGGAGACCTCCAAAACTGCTGTTTTAATGCAGGTCAAGCAACTGGAGTTGTATCAAACAATGCAGATGCCCAATCGGCAATCCCAACGCTTGAACAAAATAGTCCTAATCCTTTCCGTGAAAACACCACTATCAAATACTACTTGCCAACCGATAGCCGCACTGCTACTATCACCATCAGCGATTTGAATGGCGTGCAATTGAAGCAATTCGACTTGCAAGGAAAAGGCTTTGGCCAAGTACTCATCAGCGGAGGTTCGTTTGCCGCTGGCACCTATGTCTACACCCTTACTGTGAATGGCAAACAAGTGGATAGCAAGAAGATGATGTTGTTGTAGTTTGTTACAATTATTACATAATTAAAACCTTGGTATATCTAAATGTCAAGGATTTTTTTACTTTTGGGTCTCTTTTACTTTAAAAATCATTCGAAATGAAAAAGCAACTCCTCACCTTCCTCTTTGCAGCAACAGCTGCTACCGCCTTTGGCCAAATAACCGACACAGGTAATAATGTAGGCATTGGCAATGCCGCACCAGCATCTAAATTGGATGTGAATGGAAGTGTTAACCTGAGTGTAGGAAACAGAATTACCGTAGATGGTAACAATCTATTGAACGCAATTGGCACACGAAACATTCATATTGGAGAGAGTGCTGGAGCTGTAAGCACTGGTACCGACAATGCTTTTATTGGGTATCAAGCGGGTAAATTGAATACTACGGGAGTAAACAATGCTTTTATAGGTCGACAAGCAGGTGCTGCAAACCTAAGTGGTAGTAATTTGGTCATTATAGGCAATAGAGCAGGTTATGCCAACACGACTGGCTCAGATAATAGTATGTTAGGGTATCAAGCGGGGCTGAATAGTACCAGTGGTTCAGGGAATAATTTTTTTGGGAAATGGGCTGGGAAGCTTAATAGCACAGGAGACTTCAACTCATTTTTTGGAACACAAGCAGGACAGAGTAATACTACAGGATCATCGAATACCTATGTAGGCTATAAGGCTGATGGAAGCGCAACACTAACCAATGCAACCGCAATTGGAGCTAATGCCACCGTGACTCAAAGTAATAGTGTTGTTTTGGGAAATAGTGCTAATGTGGGTATCGGAACATCTGCGCCTAATCAAAAACTCCACGTGTCAGGAAGTGCTAGAATTACAGGAGCAATTTATGACAGCAATAATAATCCAGGTACTTCGGGCCAATTTCTTTCGTCAACGGTTACTGGAACAGATTGGATTACTGCCCCTGTGGGACCTACTGGGCCTACGGGCGCAACGGGTTTAACAGGTGCTACTGGTGCGGTTGGTCCCACGGGTGCTACTGGTCCCTTAGTTGCTGGCACTTCTGGTCAAACACTTCGAAACAATGGGTCTAATTGGGAAGCAAGTAGCATTATTTTCAATGATGGAACAAATGTGGGTATTGGCACTTCCAATCCAGACAATCTGCTTGACATACGTGGAAATACAACATCAACCGCCAACGTTTGTGACGTAAATGTGAATTATGTTGGAACCTGGGATGTTCGGGCTATTAGTGCTCAATCCAATACAACGGCAGGTTATGGCTTCGGAGTAGTGGCAAATGGGGGATACCAGGGTGTAAGTGCATACAATAGCTCTGGGAGTTATGCGGGAGAGGGCTTTGGTGTAACTGGTACTTCCATCGGCAATGCTGGATCACGATTCGGTCTTTATGGAAGAGCAGATAATTCTGGTGGTTATGTGGCATATGGGGTATATGGTGAGGCCTTTGGAGCCACTTCAAGTTACGCAGGTTATTTTAGTGGTAGCGTTTACACCACAGGAATCTATCAGCCATCTGATTCACGTTTAAAGAAATCCGTTGAAACATTGGGGAATGCCAATGAATTACTTTCAAAACTAAAAGTGCACACCTATGAATATCAAACAGAAAAATACCCAACAATGGCCTTACAGGAAGGCAGGAGGTTTGGTTTCATGGCAGAGGAAATAAAAGAAGTATTGCCACAACTTGTGAAGCGTACTATGCAACCATTGAACGAACCCAATGATGAACAAGGAAATAGGCAAGAGGTAAAGTATTTGGAATTTGATGCGGTAAACTATACCGAATTGGTTCCTATTGTAGTTCAAGCCGTTCAAGAGCTGAATGCCAAAGTGGATGGAATGCAACCAAATGAAGTACTTGCATTGAAGACAGAATTGGCCGAAGTGAAAGCGGAGAATGCTGAAATCAAAAACCAACTTGCTGAAATTTTATCACGGCTAAATGCCTTTGATGGAGACCTTCAAAATTGTTGCTTCAATGCTGGTCAAGCAAGTGGAGTTTCATCAAACAATGCAGTTGCTCAATCGGCCATCCCTACGCTTGAACAAAACGTCCCCAACCCGTTCCGCGAAAACACTACGATCAAATACTACCTACCAAGTGATAGTCGCACTGCAACTATCACCATCAGCGATTTGAATGGCGTGCAATTGAAGCAATTCGATTTGCAAAGCAAAGGCTTTGGTCAGGTGCTCATCAGCGGTGGTTCGTTTACCGCAGGCACGTATGTATATACCCTAACTGTAAACGGCAAACAAGTGGATAGCAAGAAGATGATGTTGCTGTAAGCTGGTCTATTAGTTTCACAGAAAAAGCCTTGGCGGAGCATTTCGTCAAGGCTTTTTTGTTACCTGAATTATCCAATACCACACAAAGCCGTCTCTTCTAGAAAACTTGAAAATGCCATGGCTTGTTTGTAAGTGATGTGCTCGCATCCATCAATTTTCGGCAACTTGTGCCCGCTTAGAATCCTTCAAGTATTTCAACCATGCAAGACAATACCCAAGTGAAATGCCCCAATTGTGGCACTGCCATCGATGTGCAAGACATCCTCGCGCATCAATTGGAAGAGGATATCAAAGCCAAATATCAGGCCCAACTGGCGGATGAAAAGAAGCGCTATGCCAAGGATTTCGAATCGTTGGTTGCCGATAAAGAAGCATTCGAACAAAAGAAAAAGCAGGAGAACGAGTTGTTTCAAGAGCGGTTGAATCGGCAGGTGAAAGAGAACAGTAGATTGGCGGAAGAAAAGTTGAAGTTGCAACTGAAAGAGGAGCAGGCCGAGCAGTTTGCTGCCATGCAAACCGAATTGAACGCCCAGTCTGAGCAAATAAAAGAACTGAACCGCACCAAGGCAGAAATTGAGAAACTGAAACGCGAGAAGGCTGAAATAAAGGAAGTGGTGGAAGCCCAGGCTCAAGTGCTCATCAATGAAACGTTAACCATAGAAAAAGACAAGATTCGCAAAGCCGAGGAGGATAAAACCGAATTGCGATTTCGCGAATTGAACAAACAGTTAGAAGACCAAAAGAAGCTTACGGAAGAGATGAAACGTAAGCAAGAGCAAGGCTCCATGCAATTGCAGGGCGAAGTGCAAGAATTGGCCATTGAAGAATGGTTGCAGGCAAAATTTCCGCTTGATACCATTGAGGAAGTGAAGAAAGGCGCTCGCGGTGGCGATTGCATACAAATTGTGAATACCCACACCAATCAGAATTGTGGGCGCATTTATTATGAAAGCAAACGCACCAAAGATTTTCAGCCCAGCTGGATTGAGAAGTTCAAAACAGATATGCGCGAAAAAGGGGCTGATATCGGGGTGCTAGTCACTTCTGCTATGCCAGCTGACTTAGAACGCATGGGCATTAAAGATGGTGTTTGGATTTGCAGCTATGAAGAGTTTAAGGGACTTTGCGGAGTGTTGCGCCATTCGGTAATTCAAATTAGTCTGGCTGTAGGTTCGCAAGAAAACAAGGGCGATAAAATGCACATGGTGTACGATTACCTCACCAGCAACACGTTTCGAATGCAAGTAGAGGCTATTGTAGAAGGATTCACGTCAATGAAAGTAGCTTTGGAAGGTGAAAAGCGCGCCATGCAACGCATTTGGAAAGAGCGCGAAAAGCAAATAGACAAAGTGACTACCAACACCATTGATATGTATGGTTCAATAAGAGGCATTGCGGGCAGCGCTGTTCAAACCGTTCAGGCACTCGAATTGCCAGGTGGCAGCGTGGGCGAATTGGATATGGATTTTGATGAATGAAAATCGCATTGTTTTGGTCTGAATCCTCAATGTAATACACGTTTCTGCCAATAAAAAACCGAATCAATTTCGAGGGATTTTCCTCTAGATTGATTCGGTTTTAGTTTTTAACCCTTTCGTTTTATCCTCTTTCCTTTCTGCCTTGCCCCCTTGGTGAACCTAAGGAAGAGCTTGAACGGTTTGGCATTTTCTCAGGATTCACTTGGCGTTCGGGCTGTTGTTTTTCCTGACGCTCGTTTGGAATAGAAGCAGGCTGAGGGCGCTCACGTTCTTGCCTTGGTGCAGGAGCAACAGATGGTTTTCGTTCTTCCCGTTGTTCTATTCGTGGTGATGGTTTTCGTTCTTCCCTGTGTTCTGTTCGTGGAGATGGTTTCCTTTCTTTATTAGAAGGGGCGGTTCTTTCTGGTGCAACCTGTGGCGTCCTTTGAGGAGCTACGTTCGGCTTGGTTTGTTGCTGCACTGGCCGAGTGTTCAGTTCCTTTGTTGCCGGAGCAGTTTCCTTGCGGTTATCTATGTGAACAGGCTGCTTTTCTCCTGTAGGTTTTTGGTTCATGATTACGGGTTTGGCATTCTGCTTTGTGGCCGAATTCACCTTCATAGGGCGACCAGTCCGCACGGGTTCTTTTTTCTCCATCAACTCCTGTTTGTTGCTCACGCCTTGGTTGCGCTTGCTAAATGAGCCATTTGGATGTTGAGCCGCATAGTCGTTGCGCTGCATTTTACGATACATCGAACCAGCGTTTTGGCTTCTTCTGTGCCCTACATAACCGTAGGTATTTCCAGGATGACGGTGCACGTGTACATGCACATGTTGATGGTAGACATACACAGGATATGGTGCCCATGGATTGTAGTAGTTAGGATAGTAACCCCAGTAGTAAGGCGAATTCCATGGGCGGTAGCGCGGGCTCCACAAATACACATACATCACGGGAGGCTGCACATAGTAGGGCTCAATCACATAATTTGGACCGTACATATACACATCGCCCACCACCTGAACGCGTGTAGTGCCGGTGTTATCGCGCTCCACATCAACTGTGGCAACGTCTTGAAACACATCTTGGCCCACTACGGCTTGTATCACGATGAGATGTGTGCCGCCCTCGGAAGATTCTACCACACGGAGATAGTCTACAAAACCATCTGCGTTGAGGTCGAGGTTGCAGATTTGAAGTTCTGGGTCGTTGAGTTTTCGCTCGAAGTCGTCTAGGTCTTTGGCTTCACCAAATACTGCCGCCACGGCTTGGAGGTCGAGGTTTTCGCTAATGTCGGCACTTGTGGCATTTACTGTAGTTACGTCTTGGGCACCAACAGTGGCCGATGCAAAAATTAGTGCGATGGTTGGGATAAGCGTTTTCATGATTGTTCGTTTTTAGGTGTTGCACCCTGGTATCCAACAACCGCGCCAATGCATTAAAATCTTCTGAAAGCCCACTATTTTCGGGCAAAAGGATGCGAGGGCCAGCTGATGAAGTGAGTAGTTTTGCGCAATGACAGATGAAAAAAGATGCCCTAGTTGTAGGCAATGGACACAGTGGGAAAGGCTTCCGGAGGATAGATGTGCGCATTGCGATGCCCCATTGATGGTAGGATTGCCAAGGACGCAAACAGCAGAGACGGAACGGAATGAGGCCAATCGGCCAATATGGCTAGAAGCTAAGGCTACGGATGGAAAGGTGATGCGGATTGTGCGCAATGTGGCACTTGTGGCGCATATCGTCTATGCGGGGATTATGGCTCTAATTATGATGCTATTTGCCGCTTTGGTGCATTAGGGTACTCTAAGATTTAGTTGTATTATGAAATTACTAGCGAAGAAGAATACATTATAAACTGAAATAAATAGGATTTCATTCGAGGTAAATAGAACCTCAGCTTAAGTGAATTGTACTTCATTGGTGGTGAATAGCTAGTTAGTATAGGTAAATAGTACTTCATCTTAGATTAATTACACCTCATTTGAGGTAAATAATACTACATCTTAGGTAAATAGTACTTCATTATAGGTGAATAGCACTTCATTGAGGGTAAATAGATAGTTATCGGGGGGAAATAGGAAGATTGAGATAAAACGATATATTTGTGCTTGTGGCGGACAGAATGTGGGGTAAATTGACCTAAAAACAGATTCAAAAATGTTGCTTTTAGAATTGCGTGAACAAGTGTGGCTGCGGGGTGAAGAGCATTTGCAAGCGTTTTTGCAGCGGAGAGGTATGACCGCTAGGGAAGCGCAGACGCTTTCGCGGCCGCAGAAGATGAACCAAGTGAGGGATACTTTGGTGCAACGGTTGTGTGAGGGTTTGGTGTGCATGCCCAACGATTTGTTTCGCTGGTATGGCGATATGGGGCATGCGCTTGCTGCGTTGAATGTGCCGTTGCCGATGAATGTGCCTTTCGCATTGAAGAATGTGCCCTACGCACGATTGGAGGAGGTGTTGCATCAACTGGCGCAAGAGGAAGAGCAGAGCAGCAAGCCAAGTATAGTGCATGGTGGCCGTTTGTTTATTAATGTGAGGCGGCTAATGGAGTTGGAGCAAGTTTCGAGGGTGCATAAGGAACTGCAGTGGAAGGGATTTACGCACAATGAGGCGCAAAAGCTGCTGAGTGATGATCGGAAATCTATAAAGCTATCTATGCTGGCACGGGTGTGTGTGGCTTTTAAGTGCTTGCCAAATGATGTGTATGATTTTGAGGGACCGGAAGGGCACGTGCTTTCTCCGCTGCGGAAGGCGCCTGTGGTGAATGTAAGGGAACGGTTGGGAAAATTGTCGGAGGCTGAGTTGCGGAGGGTGTTGGGTTTAATTAAGAATTAAAAATTAGGAATTAAGAATTGGGTGTTGGGATTGAGACGCGATGAATCGCGTCTCTGCGGGCATGTAGAATAAGATACCTTTGGTGCATAAGGTATTGGTTATGATGAAAAATTTAGTGGTTGTTGGGATGGTGTTGGTTGCGACTGGGGTTGCGGCACAGCAGTCCACTATTAAGGGCAATAGCCCAGAGCTTACGGCCCAGATGAATGGGCAGATGGCCAAGCGCAACACGGCCGTGTTTGAGGAGAACAAGGGCCAGATGAAGGACCAGCACTGGCAGCCGAGGCCCGATGTGCTCTTTAACGGGAGTGCGCAGGGCATGCACTATTACATCCGCGACAATGGGATGAGCTACCAGCTGAGCAGGGTGGAAAGTTGGAAGGAGGAAGAGAACGAACGCTTCGATATGCCCGGCAAGGAGAAGCGGCAGGTGCCAGACGAGATGGGCACGTACCGTGTGGATGTGGAATGGACGGATTTCAATGCAGACTTTACGGTGGAGAAGGGAACTGCGTTGGACGGCTACACCAACTATTACAATGTGCCGGAGGGCGTGGAGCCCGCGCTCTTTGTGAAGCAATATGAGAGCGTGACACTGAAGGAACTGTGGCCGGGCATAGACCTGCGCTGCTACAGCACGGATGGCATGTTGGAAACCGATTGGCTGGTGGCTGCGGGGTCAGACTATTCGCAGATACGGTTTGAGGTGAAGGGTGCGGAACTGAGCACGGACGGTGCAGGGCACCTGATCATGAGCACACCCTTTGGCGAGATACGCGAAGGCGGGCTGAAGGTGTTTCAGGAAGGGCGGCAGTTGGAGGCCAAGTGGGTGATAGCTCCTTTGGAAGGCGAAGTGCCTGGCGGAGTGGTGAGCTTTGAAGTGACGGGCCACGACCCGATGCTGGCAATGCGGATAGATCCGTTGGTAAGGGTTTGGGGGACGTATTATGGGGGGACGCTAGAGGATGCTGGTTTTGATTGCTTTGTTGATACTGAAGACAATGTTTATTTGGCTGGACAAACCCAATCCACCACCTCCATCGTTTCAGGTGGGCATCAGAATACCCACGGAGGGGTGGGCTACTTTGATGCATTTCTTGTGAAGTTCAATGGCAACGGTATGCGCCAGTGGGCAACTTATTATGGAGGCAGTGGTGAGGATCGCGGAAATTCCTGCGCCACGGACGGCAGCGGCAATATCTATATGGCAGGAGTAACCGTCTCCACCTCTGCCATCGCTTCGGACGGGCATCAGAACGTGCATGGAGGAGGCGCAGAAGATGCCTTCCTAGTGAAGTTCAATAGTAATGGGGTGCGTCAATGGTCCACCTACTATGGAGGAGGCAGCCGTGATAACGGGGCCGCCTGCGCTATCGATAGTAACGGCAACGTCCTTTTGGCGGGAGACACCGAATCTTCTAATGCCATTGCCCATTTAGGATTTCAGGACACTCTCGGAGTGGATTTTGACGCCTTCCTTGTGAAATTCAATAGCAGCGGTGTGCGTCAGTGGGCCACATACTATGGAGGCAGCGCGGTGGACGATGCTCGATCATGTGCCACGGACAACAGCGGCAATGTCTATCTGGCTGGGGAAACCAATTCCCCTAACGCCATCGCCTCAGAGGGACATTTGGACACGCTCGGAGGCGATTTTGACGCCTTCCTTGTGAAATTCAGCGCCAACGGTGTGCGTCAATGGGGCACCTACTATGGGGACAATGGAGGCGATTTCGGCTACTCGTGCGCTACGGACAGCAGCAACAACGTCTTTCTGACAGGATACACCTATTCCACCTCTGCCATAGCCTCTGATGGGCACCAGAATGAGTATGGAGGAGAAAATGATGCCTTCATGGTGAAGTTCAACGCAAATGGGGTGCGACAGTGGGGTACATACTACGGGGGCAGTAGCAGTGATTTCGGTCTATCCTGCTCCACGGACGGCAGCGGCAATGTCTATCTAGTGGGATTTACCCATTCCACCTCTGCCATGGCATCGGATGGGTATCAGAATACGCATGGAGGAGAGAGCGACCCTGATGCATTTCTTGTAAAATTCAATGGTAATGGAGTTCGTCAATGGGGTACCTATTTTGGGGGCAGCAGTGATGACCGAGGTCTCACCTGTACTTCGGACGGCAGTGGCAAAGTGTATCTGGCGGGATACACTAAATCCACCACGGCCATCTCCATAAACGGGCATCAGGGTACTTTAGGAGGAGGTATTTGGGATGCCTTTCTGGTGAAGTTCAACGACTTTGGGACTGGCCTGACTGATGAAGGCTTTACCCACCCTTTGCTCAACATTTTCCCCAATCCGAGCCACAATGTCTTCACTCTGGTGTTGAAGAACGCTTCGGGGGATGTTCAGATTATCGTTACTGACAATATGGGCCGTGAGGTGCTGATGGAGAATTTCTCAGCTACGGGAAACAGTGCCCGCAGCATTGATATGAGCGGACGGGCGAGTGGTATCTATTTCCTCCGTGTGCAAACCGAGAATGGCGCGGGAGTGGTGAAGTTGGTGAAGGAGTGAGAACGAAACCTACAACCCCTTCAGACGCGCGGCTGTACCTCGTACCTATTGCCCAATCATATTGATAGTGATATTCGCATCGGCCAAAAGGGCCGTCCCATAGGTTGCCACTAACCACACCCCCATGAACCCCGAAACCTACCGTTACATCTATACCCGCGACAAACCTATGTCTATAAAAATCATGGGGGTTGTCGTAGCCCTATTTTCTGTGATGGGCCTTGCCTATTCTCCTGTTTTTGGCATTTTTATGGCACTGGGTGGCATCGGCATCTTATCCTATCAACCGGGAGTGGAGGTCGATTTTGCCAATCGTAGCTATAGAAAGATTACCGCCTTGGGGCCGCAGAGTTTTGGAACATGGGTGCCATTGCCTCCCTTAAAGTGCATCTCGGTTTTCAAGACCCAACTGGTGAGCTCTGCTTTTGGCCGTTCTGGCGCAAGCGTCACCTCGCGGCAATCGGTCATTCAGGTCAATCTCGCCACCGCCAATAACGAGCGGATACGTCTGTTGGAAACAGAGGATAAGGAAGCGGCCTTTGCATTTGCCCAGCAACTGGTTCCCAAGCTCGACCTTCAGATATGGGACGCTACGGAGCGTGAAGGCAGGTGGGTTTGATTGGAGCTTTTCCTGTGCTCAGATTCGCATTTCTGGAATATCTCCATCAATAATAAGTCTGCCTTCGGTGGAGTTTTTCACCATTTCTACGCTGATGCCCGGTGCAGTTTCTATGAGTTTGAAGCCCATTGGGGTAATGTCTACCACAGCTAGTTCGGTCACTATTCGCTTTACGCAAGCCACGCCAGTAATGGGCAAGCTGCATTCGCGCAGCAGTTTGCTTTCGCCCGCTTTGTTTACGTGCATCATGGCCACGATGATGTTTTCGGCAGATGCTACAAGGTCCATTGCACCACCCATGCCTTTCACCATTTTGCCCGGAATTTTCCAATTGGCGATGTCGCCTTTTTCGCTCACTTCCATGGCGCCTAGCACGGTGAGGTGTACGTGTTGGCCGCGTATCATGGCAAAGCT
>Ga0247843_1003731_pt1 | contig 24184 bp, 25 predicted proteins | sample LaCruzMarch2017__FD_192420 | JGI IMG/M metagenome (GOLD analysis project Ga0247843, IMG submission 192420) | Freshwater microbial communities from meromictic Lake La Cruz, Castile-La Mancha, Spain - LaCruzMarch2017_8m | ecosystem: Environmental > Aquatic > Freshwater > Lake | place: Spain...
CTCGCCTCCGCCCGATCGTTCGCCACCGTCCCCGTCCCATGCGCCACCACCCCATCTACCTCCTCCGCCGAAACTCCGGCGTCCGTTAAACTGGCTCGGACGCACGCCACCGCCTCGACCGCGTCCTCCCTCGGATCGGTCGCCCGCCACGCATCGCAACCCACCGCCGCCCCGCGCAACTCCGCCCATATTTTCGCACCCCGAGCCTCCGCTTTTCCTTTCTCCTCCAAAACCAAAAATCCCGCTCCCTCTCCCACCACAAATCCTGACCGCCCCAGGCCAAACGGCTGACACGCCTCCTCCGGTTTCTCCCGAAATCCCCTCACCAGCGCCCCCAAACGCTCGTACCCCAACAACCCGGCCGGATGAACTCTCCCATCCGCACCACCCGCCACCATCTCATCCGCCTCTCCATCTCGAATCATCCAAAACGCCTCCGCCATCGCTTGGGTCGACGCCGCACACGCCGCCAAACTTTCCACTCTTTCACCCGCTAAACCCATTTCTTCCGCCAAAATTTTCAACGGATCTTGCCCTTTTCCTTTCTCACCCGGTCCCGGCCACCCAATCGCGCTCGCCAAACCCGCTGCTCGGCTCACCCCACTCATCTCGACCGCCTCCCGCAAAGCGAACCTTGCCATCTGCAAACTCCTCCACCCCTCCCCACCCAATTTTTCTGGCACCTGCGCTGCCACTTGCACCGGGGCCTTCTCCCAACCCTCCCACTCCAACGTCCTCACCGCCGATCGTCCACTTTGCATCCCATCCCAAAAAACTTTTCTCCCCAACCCATACCCCGTCACCACCCCCACTCCCGTCACCACCACCCGACGCGTCATTTTCCCTCCACCATCTTTTGCAGACGCACCGCCAACTCCCCCACCGTTGGATCCGGCTCCGCCAAAAGAACTTTATCCTCTAACGCTTGTCCCACCGCCTCCTCCAGCCGGAACGTCAGATCAATCCGATCAATACTCTCCGCCCCCAAATCCCCCATCAACCTCTGCCCATCCAAAATCGGCTCTTTTCGCCGTAACGTCTCCGCCACCGCCACCCTGACCAACTCCTGCCACTCCTCCCTCGTTCTCATTTTTCTATCCCCCATCCCCAAACCTCCGCCTCCGCCCCACTCTCCGTCATCCGAACCGCCACCACCCACTTCACCCCTCGAGCTCCCCACCTCTGAATTCGTCTCCCCACCTCCTCCTCCACCCCACTCCTTGCTGGCAAAGTTTCCACCGGTCCTTTTGCCCCAATCTCGATGGCCAGCTGCGCAAACGGCAAATTCGGCAACCTCTCCAACAGCCACAGCGGAGATTTGTCCCGCCACCCCTCCGCCACCTCGCCCGGCCCCACTCCCTCGCACCAATCCGGCCAGCTCCCTCCAAAACCCACCCCAATCACCCCTACCTCTCTTCCCTCCGCCTTCGCCCCACTCCTCCCCCACGCCCTTAACCCCGCCCGCACCACCGCGCCGCCCCGCTCCCCCAACCACCTCCCCGCTTTCGCCCCCACCCACGGATCGCCCCCCTCCTCCCCCAACCTCCACCTCCCTCGGCCCGTAATCCCAAGCTTGCCCGCCCCCGCCAATCCATTACGATTTCCCCCTTGTGTCTTCCCACCCGAAGCATTTCGGGGGACATGAGAAACAACCTTTACCATGAAACTAACGCGGTCCTCCGACCGCCCTGACAATGGAACCCTTCATCGGTTCCCACTCTAACCCAAAAAAATCAATCCTATGACTAATTTCGAAACTCTTTTATCCCAATCGATGCAGAACTTTAAGGAAGGCACCATCGTCAAAGGTCGCATCATCGAACGCCGCCCCCGCGAAGTCATGGTCGATATCGGCTACAAATCGGAAGGCGCGATCGATCTGAACGAATTTAGCTCCTCGGACGATCTCGCCATCGGTCAAGAGATTGAAGTCCTTCTCGAACGCCTCGAAAATGAGGACGGCCAAGTCATCCTCTCCCGCCAAAAAGCCGCGCACAAACAGAACTGGGACAAGATCGTCAAGCTCAGCGAGTCCGGCAAAACGGTCCAAGGGGTCGTCAAAGGAATCGTCAAGGGCGGCCTGATGGTGGATGTCGGCGTCGAGGCCTTCTTGCCCTCCTCGCAAATCGATATCAATCCCCCGAAAAATCTCCGCGAGTTCCTCAACCAAACTTTGGAATGCCGCATCGTCAAACTGAATGAGGATCGCAAAAATGTCGTTCTTTCCCGTCGCGAACTGATCGAAGAAGAGCGCAACGAGAAACGCTCCAAGCTCCTCGCCCACCTCGATAAGGGCGCCAAGGTCAAAGGCCGCGTCAAAAATCTGACCGAGTTCGGGGCCTTCGTCGATCTGGATGGTCTCGACGGCCTTCTCCACGTCACCGATATGACCTGGGGACGCCTCGGTCACCCCTCCGAAATGCTGCAAACCGGCCAAGAAATCGAGGTCCTCGTTCTCGAAATCGATAAAGAACGCCTTCGTGTCTCGCTCGGGATGAAACAGATGTCGGAAAATCCTTGGGACAAGATTGCCGAAAAATATCCGGTCAATCTCAAGGTCCACGGGAAAATTACCAGCTTGGTTCCCTATGGAGCCTTCATGCAACTGGAGCCTGGCGTCGAAGGCCTCGTCCACGTCTCCGAACTTTCCTGGACGCGCCGGATCAATCGCCCCAGCGATATTCTTCAGGAAGGGCAAGAGATCGATGCCATTGTCATCAGCGTCAGCAAGGAAGAGCAGAAACTCTCCCTTTCCGTCCGCCATCTCGAGGCCAATCCTTGGGAAGAAATCCATCTCCGCTACCCGGTGGGTCGCCCCGTCAAAGGCACCGTGCGCAACACCACCGCCTATGGCGCATTTGTCGAGTTGGAAGAGGGCATCGACGGCATGATTCACGTTTCCGATATGTCGTGGACCCGGAAACCCGCCCACGCATCCGAAATGCTCAAGAAGGGGGATACGGTGGAAGCCCAAGTCCTCGGAATCGACAAAGCCAACCAGCGAATCTCCCTCGGCCTGAAGCAGCTCGCCGAAGATCCGTGGAAAGAGGTCGAGAACCGCTTCAAAATCGGCCAGATGGTCAAAGGCACCGTCAGCAAGGTCGCCAGCTTTGGCGCCTTTATCCAACTCGAAGGCGAACTGGATGGCTTGGTGCACATCTCCCAGATTTCGGAAGAGCGCGTCGCCAAGGTGAAAGATGTCCTCAAGCCCGGCCAAGAGATCGAAGCCCGTGTCATCCGCCTGAACAAGGCGGAGCGCCGCATCGGCCTCTCCATCAAAGCCGCCGCCTACTCCGACGAAGCCTTCGAAAAGGAACAGCGCGTTCTCGATGACACCTCCAAATCGTCCGACTTCTTGGGTGGCATGGAAGCTGCCTTTGAAAAGGCTGAAGAAGAGTATCGCCCGGGCGAAGGCGCCAAGAGCTAAGCCAAACTTTTCCTTCGACCTCAACCTATGCCTTCCGACGACATTCTTCTCGAAACCGAGGAGAAAATGGAAAAAACCCTCCGCAAAGTGGAGGAGGATTTTCAAGGAGTTCGCACGGGTAAGGCCTCGGCCTCGCTCGTCGAAAATCTGCGCGTCGAAGCTTACGGCTCGACCATGCGCCTGAAAGAGCTCGCGGGCATCACCGCCCCCGAGCCCCGACTCCTCGTGATCCAACCTTGGGACGCCACCACCGTGGACCCCGTCCGAAAGGCCTTGGAGGAATCCCAGCTTGGGATCACTCCCCAGGTGGACGGCAAAATCATCCGCCTGCCGATCCCCCAACTTTCCGAAGAACGTCGTCGCGATCTGATCAAGTTGATCGGAAAATTAGCCGAGGATGGTCGCGTCGCCCTTCGCCACGAACGCCGCCACGGACTCGAAGCCCTCAAAAAAGAGCAGAAGGACGGCAAAATGACCGAAGATGATTTGAGCTCGGGCGAAAAAGAGGTGCAAAAGCTAACCGATCAGTACACCGGCAAGATTGAAGCGCTGGTCACCAGCAAAGAGGCCGAGCTACTCAAAGTTTGATCGGGCAACACGCCTACGGCTTGGCCGCAGGCGCTGGAGCGTACGCCTTGAGGTCTTCGCCCGTTTTCGGATCCAACACCATCAGCTTGGTCACCACTTCCTCCCACGCTTCTTTTCGGCCGAGCATTTTGTAGGCAACCCCCACATTCGCCAAGACTTCCACCACATCAGGCTTTAACTGCAACGATTTTTCAAAACAGCTGACGGCCTCCGTTTGATTCCCAGCAAGAAAGAGCTGCTTTCCCAGCTTGTTCCAACTATCGGCGTCCTTGGGATCCATCTCCACCAACTTTCGCAAAGCCGCTACCTCCATCGACTCCCCCGGATTGCTCGTCGTCACCGATGGCCCCGTCGATCCAGGCTGTCCCGTGGCCGCCGTGGCCGTCTCCTTTTCTCCCACTTTCCCTGGAGCAAACTCCATCAGATCCCGCGCCAATTTCGGATCCACCAAGGCCAAACTCTGAACGATTTTTTCATACTCGGTCATTTCCCCCGCGCTTTTAAGGGTGACCCCTAGATTGGCCAACACCTCTCCCACCCCAGGCTTGATCTCCAAAGCCCGCCGAAAGGCATCGATCGCCTCCTGATGCTGCCCCGATAGGTAGAGACTTTTTCCTAACCGATCCCAGCTATCCGCGTCTTGGGGCGCCATCGCCACCAATTTCCGCATCGCCTCGACCTCACCCTTACCCTCCGCCGCCACCTCAGGCCCTTTCTTTGCCTCGCTCATTTTCTCGGCCGTGCGCCAATCTTTGGCGACGTCTTTCGCCACGACACGCTCGGGCTCTCCTGCCACCGGCTTGGAATCGGGTGGCACCGTCGGCAAAAGCACCGTGGGCTGCTCAATCAGCGCGATCCCACCCGCCACCGCCAAAACAATTCCGACCACACTGAACATGACAATCTGAATCCGCACCCCCATCGTCAGCCCCCGAAACCACTCCGATATCCGATTCCCCTCAGGATCATCAAAGGACATAAGAGCGAATCCTAACCTGAACTCATCCCTTAATCCAGACAGAGTCGCAGCACCCCCTCCTCCAGCGCCCGCGCCCGATCCCCACCCGAAACCAACTCAATCTGCAATTCATGCAAACGGAGCAGCGCCCTTCGCACTCCTCCCGCCGGACGATGGGCACACAGGCCCGTAACTTTCCCCAATCGCCACAAATTCGGTTTTTCTCCTTTGCTGCTTCTCGGCAAAAATGCGTCCGCCGCCGGATCCAAACTGGGTTGACCAAACCCCCCGGGCGCCGGCAACCGGAGCAATCTCGCCTCCTGCAGGGCTCTACCTAAAGCCGCCAAGCGCAAGCTTCCCGCCAAAATCATGACCAACCCCACATCGCTCTCCCCCTGCTCCAACAACCTCCGCAACCCCGCTCGCGCCGGGCCAAGCTTCCCCGCGACCACCGCGTCACACCAATCCCACACCTCCAACTCTCTTCTCCCCGCCCCCACCTCCCTCACCGCCTGCTCCGTCACCTTTGTCTCTGGCTTCAAATAAAGCCGCACTTTCTCGATTTCCTTTTCCAAGGCTCTTCCGTCCCATCCGACAACCTCCATCAGTAACTCCACCGCTCCGGGCCCCGCCGTCAGACCCGCCCGCCGCAGCCTCTCGCTGATCTCGTCCATCCAATCCCCACGATCTCGCCCTCGCCTCAAATCGGGCGGATCAAAAACCTCCACCTTGCCCAATTTTTCAAACTGTCGAAAAAAAGATCTCCTCTTGTCCACCCCGGGAGCCGAAATCAGAAACTGCGCCTCACTCGGTGGCAACTTGCCCAATAACTCGATCAAGGAAGCGAGCGACTCCAGCACCCCCTCGTTCCGCCCAGTCACGTTGTCCCCTAAAAAAGTGCAGTCCGCTAACCAAACTAATTTTCTGCCTCCCAAAAAAGATAAGGTTTCCAACCCCTCCCGCGCTTGGGCGATCGCTTGCCGGGCCCCCTCGATCGTATCCACTCTCCCATCCACTTTTTCGGCATTGAGAGGATCCTCCGGCGCCCACTCCGCAAAAATCTCCTTCGCTCGACGCGAAACCTCCGGTTCATCCCCTCCCCCCACCATGCAGTGTTGGGGTTTGCCCTGCTCTTTGCCCTTCGCCATTCTTTCCTGATGGAACACCTTTGGGCCCCGTGGCGCAACCGCTATGTCACCGGCGAAGAAAAACCTAGTGAAGATCTTTTCCAACGCTTAGCCAACTCCACCGATGACACCGCCGACTTCATCCTCGCCCGAACGAAAGCCTCTTTCGCCGTTCTCAACCGATACCCCTACAACCTCGGCCACGTCCTCGTCTGCCCCTACCGCGAAGTAGACGATCTCGCCTCACTCTCCGCCCAGGAGTCGGCCGACCTCTGGACCCTCGTCAATCGGATGACCAACGCCCTCCGCCAAGCGATGAAGCCGGAAGGCTTCAACCTCGGCCTCAACCTCGGCACCGCCGCCGGCGCCGGCGTGCCCAAACATCTTCACGTCCACATCGTCCCCCGCTGGCCCAACGACGCCAACTTCCTCACCACCGTCGGCGCCACCCGCATCCACCCCGGCGACCTCCCCGCCGTCTACGCCAAACTCCGCTCCGCGCTTGCCGGTTGAATCGAACAGGGACGATCATCCCTAGCCTCGAAACCCCCCAGTAAAGATAATCTGCCACCCCGCTTGACACACAAAAAGTATCATGCATGGTTTCATGCATGGCTACAAAAACCATTTCCCTTGAACTAGATGCATATGACAAATTAAAGGCGGCCAAGCTTAAAGAGCGCGAATCTTTCTCCTCCGTGGTTCGCCGGGCCGTGTTTTCTGCCTTACCCCACACGGGCGGCGCCGTTCTCGAGCGACTCACCGCGTTGGGATCAGGAGGTCTTCCCTCCCGAAAAGTATTCGATCACTGGGAACGAATGCTCCAAGAGGATCGCAAAACCCCTAGGGTCTCGCCCTCCCCATGGGATTTACCCCGTGCATCTTGATACCTCCTTCCTGATCGACCTCCAGCGGGAGCGGGAACGGCGCCAACCCGGCCCATGCCACCGCTTTTTCGAACAACACTCGGATAGGCCGATGCGCATCTCCTCCGTCACCGCCATGGAATACCTGGAAGGCTTTCCCGACTCCGACCTCCCCGGCCAACTCCCCTTTCTCTCCGCTTTCGACCTCGTCCCCATCCACCTGGCCGAATCCATTCAAGCTAGCCGAATCCGCCGTTCCCTGCGCTCCTCCGGCGAACTCCTGCCCGATGCGGATATCCTCATCGCCGCCTGCGCCATCCAGCAAAATGAACCCCTCGTCACCAACAACACCGACCATTTTCGCCGAATTCCCAATCTCCAAATCCTTCCATATCGCACCGAAGGATAATTTTCTGGGATCAGGGCTCAAAACGCTTACCCACTTTCCGCCTATTCGTTCCTCCTACGATTCGCTACGATAATGATCTCCATGCAAATCACCGCTCTGCTTTTTTCCGGCCAAGGCGCCCAACGCGTCGGGATGGGAGCCGATCTGGCCGAAGCCTCCCCTGCCGCCCGGAAAATTCTCGAACTCGGTTCCGATATCCTGCCGGCCGACTTCTCCACCGTCCTCCGCGCCGGCCCCGAAGAAACTCTCACCCGCACCGCCTACTGCCAGCCCGCCCTTTACCTCCACGGACTCGCCCTCCTCGCCGTCCTCCAGGAAAAAAATCCTAACTTTACCTTCGCGGCTACCGCCGGTCTCTCCCTCGGCGAATTTACCGCCCACGCCGCTGGCGGAACCTTCTCCATCGAAGACGGTCTTCGTCTCGTCGCCCGCCGCGGCACCCTCATGGAAGAAGCCTGCGCCAAAACAAAAGGCGCCATGCTCGCACTCCTCGGTGCTGATGAAGCGCTCGCCCAGCGTGTGGCGCAAGCATCGGGCTGGGAAGTCGCCAATCTGAACGGAGGTGGCCAGATCGTCCTCTCCGGGCCCGCCGAAAGAATCGAGGCCGCCCAAGCCGCCGCCAAGGAAGCCGGCGTCAAACGGGCCATTCCCCTCAAAGTCGCCGGCGCCTACCACTCCTCCCTCATGACCTCCGCCAAAGAAGGCCTCGCCGAAGCCATCGCCAAAACAAATCTTAAAATGCCCGCCGCGCCCGTCCTTTCCAACTTCCTCGGCCGCCCCGCCTCTTCCGAAGCAGAGATTCGCTCCAGCTTACTGGAACAGGTCACCGGCACCGTCCGCTGGGAGGCTTGCCTCAAGGATCTTGCTGGCCGCGGGGTAACCAAGCTGATTGAGCTCGGCCCGGGCGGCGTCTTGGCCGGCCTCGCCAAAAAGATTGTCCCCGATCTTCCTTGCCACAGTGCGGGAACTCTGGCGGAACTGGAGAAGGTCACTCATGAACTCCCCCACTAACTCCCGCACCGCCCTCATCACCGGGGCCAGTCGCGGCCTCGGCCGTGCCATTGCCGAACGACTCGCCCATGACGGCTGGCGCGTCGAGCTCGTTGCCCGCCAAGCCGACAAGCTCCATGAGGTCCGCGCGGCCATTGAAGGCGCGGGAGGAAAAGCCGGCGTTCACACCGCGGACATCTCCGATCCCAAGTCCGCCGAACAAGTCATCGCCGCCGTCGAGAAAGAGTCTGGCCCTCTCGGTGCCCTCATCAATAACGCGGGCATCACGAAAGACGGCCTCGTCATGCGCATGGAAGATGCGGACTGGTGCTCCGTCATCGATACCAATCTGACGGGGGCCTTCCGCTGGATCCGCGCCGCCTCCCGCGGGATGCTCAAAGCACGCTCAGGCCGCATCATCAATATCGGCTCCGTCGTGGGCCTCGTCGGCAACGCCGGGCAGGCCAATTACGCTGCCGCCAAAGCTGGCCTCATCGGCCTCACCCAATCCGTCGCTCGCGAGTTCGCTTCCCGCGGGATCACCTGCAACTGTGTCTGCCCTGGTTTTTTCGATACCGATATGACCTCTGTTTTGAAGGAGGATCTTAAGTCCAAAGTGCTGACCACCATACCTTTAAATCGTTTTGGTAAGCCGGAAGAAGTCGCTGGCCTGGTTTCGTTTCTCTGTGGCCCCGACGCAGGCTACGTCACGGGGCAGGCTTGGGCCATCGATGGCGGCATGACGATGTAAAAAAAGTCAGCCCCATCCGTAAATTTTCTTATTGCCATTATGCCCGCGAGAATCCTTACTGCGCTCCTCACAAACACAGGAGCAAAACCACTATGAGCGAAAAATCGATCGACCAAAAAGTAAAAGACATCATCGTTGAGCAACTCAGCGTCAACGCGGAACAAGTCACCCCCGAAGCCAAATTCATTGAAGATTTGGGCGCCGACTCCCTCGACATCGTCGAGCTCGTCATGGCCTTCGAAGAAGAGTTCGGCGTGGAGGTTCCCGATAGCGATGCCGAAAAGCTCCTCACCGTGGGCGATGTCGTAAAGTACATCGAGGACAAGCAGTCCAAATAACGCGGGTCCGGATGGCCACCCATCGGAAGACCCTTCCGGTCGGCCCCATCCATCCACGTACTTCATGAGTACCCGACGCGTCGTGGTCACGGGACTTGGTGCCCTGACCCCTCTGGCCAATAACTTCCCCGAGACTTGGGCTCGGCTCATTCGCGGAGAGAGCGGCATCGGGCCAGTCACTGCGTTTGACACCACCGGCTACGATTGCCGAATCGCCGGCGAGGTTCGCAATTTTGACCCCGCCACCGCCTTCAAAAATCCCAAAGATGTTCGCCGCACCGATCGCTACACCCATCTGGCCATGGGCGCCGCGGGAGAAGCCTGGAAAGATGCCGGCCTCGAAAGCGCCACCCTGGACCTCGATCGTGCGGGCGTCCTCGTGGGCTCAGGCATCGGAGGACTCCGAACTCTCGAAGAGCAGCACACCATTCTTCGCGATCGTGGCCCAAAGAAAGTTTCTCCTTTCATGATTCCGATGATGATTAACAACATCGCCTCGGGTCATATTTCCATGCACTTCGGCCTGCGCGGTCCCAACTTCGCCATCGTCTCCGCTTGCTCCACCGCCACCCACTCCATCGGCGAAGGCTGGCGCCTGATTCGCGAGTCCGAGGCCGACCTCATTATCGCGGGCGGCAGCGAGGCTGCCGTCGTCGGACTCGGCCTGAGCGGCTTTGGTGCCATGAAAGCCCTCTCCACTCGCAATGAGGAGCCCACCCGCGCCTCCCGCCCGTTCGATAAAGGTCGCGACGGCTTCGTCCTGAGCGAGGGAGCGGCCGTCATCATTCTGGAGGAGATGGACCACGCCAAAAAACGTGGGGCAAAAATCTACGGGGAAATTCTCGGCTACGGCGCCACCGCCGACGCTTATCATCTCACCGCCCCCGCCCCCGAAGGAGCCGGCGCAGCCCGCGCCATGCAAATCGCCCTTCGGCACGCCAAGGTGAACCCCGATCAAGTGGACTATATAAACGCCCACGGTACCTCCACCCCACAGGGAGATATCTGCGAAACCCAAGCGATCAAATCGGTCCTCGGTGCCCATGCCAAAAAAGTTGCTGTCAGCTCGACCAAATCCAGCCTCGGCCACCTCCTCGGTGCCGCCGGATCGATCGAGATGGCCATCTGCCTGAAAGCCCTCGAAACCAACCTGCTCCCCGCCACGATCAATCTGGAAGAGCCCGATCCAGAATGTGATTTGGACTACATCCCCCTCCAACCGAGGGAGCAAAAAGCCAAAATCGTCATGAACAACTCCTTTGGTTTCGGGGGGCACAATGCTTGCATCGTCGCCTCTCGTCTGGTTTAATTTTCCTTTCTATGAAGGCAGAAATTCACCCCAAGTTTGAAGCCTGTATCATGACCTGCGCTTGCGGTGCGGTCTATCACACCCGCTCGACCAAAGCCCAAGTTCGTCTTGGTATCTGCGCTTCCTGTCACCCTTTCTTCACCGGCACCCAGAAGTTGGTCGACACCGCCGGTCGTGTCGAAAAATTCCGTCGCCGCTTCGACGCCACGACCCCCGCCCCCAAGGCGAAAAAGCGCTCGTAGGCGCCCGCGCGGATTCCCCGTTCCCTCGCCCTCGGGCGTAGGTTCGGTGCCGCCTCCTCCCTCGTGGATCCCACCGCCCAACTCGCCCGCCTCGAATCCCGCCTTCACGAACTGGATCGTGAAATGGCCGACCCCGACCTGTATCGTCAAGGCACTCGGGCCCGCGACCTCGCCCGCGAACATGCCCGCATCCGCTCGGGGACAGAGGCCGCTCGTCGCCTCGTTTCTCTGACCTCTCAAATTCAGGAAAATGCCACCCTGCGTGCCTCCACCACCGACCCAGAAATGCGGCAAATGGCGGAGGAGGAAGCCGCCGAACTCATCCGCGATGAAGCCACCGCCAAAGCGGCGGTTCTTCGCTCCATCCTGCCCCCTGACCCGGACGAGCACCGCGACACCATTGTCGAAATTCGTGCGGGGGCCGGTGGAACCGAAGCCGCCATCTTCGCTGGAGATCTCTTTCGCATGTACAGCCGCTACGCCGAGACTCGCGGATGGAAACTGGAACCCCTCTCCTCCAGCCCCTCCGACCTCGGTGGCCTGAAAGAAGTTGTCTTCGAATTGACGGGGCAAACCGTTTTCGCCGCCATGCGCCATGAGAGTGGAGTCCACCGCGTCCAACGCGTTCCCGCCACCGAAGCCCAAGGCCGAATCCACACCTCCACCGCCACCGTCGCCGTTCTTCCCGTGGCCGAAGAGGTCGAGCTGCAGATTCGACCGGATGAAGTGAGAATTGAAGTGTGTCGGTCGGGCGGCCCGGGCGGACAGGGAGTCAACACCACCGACTCGGCCGTCCAAGTTCTCCACATCCCCACCGGCCTGATCGTCCGCTGCCAAGACAGCCGCTCCCAAATTAAAAATCGTGCCACCGCCATGCGCATTCTGGCCTCCCGCCTTCTGGAAAAAAAACGCGAAGAGGAGCGTGGCAAAGTTGAGGCCGCCCGTCGTCAGCAAGTCGGCTCAGGCGAACGGAACGAAAAGATCCGCACGTATAACTTTCCCCAGAATCGGCTGACCGATCATCGTATCGGCTTCACCTCCCACGATCTCAACTTGGTCATGGAAGGAAGAATCGAACCGCTCGTGGAAGCCCTCGCCGCTGATGACCTTCGTCGCCGTTTGGAGGAGTCTGGCTTGGGCGCATGAAACTTCTTTCCGTCCTCGAAGCCACCACCAGCCACTTCACCAAACACGGCCTTTCCTCTCCCCGACTCCAAGCCGAACTCCTCATCGCCCACGCCCTCGCCTTGCCCCGCTTGGGCCTCTATCTCCAATTTGAACGCGAACTCACTGCACCCGAGCTGGAACTTCTTCGCCCCCTCGTTCGCCGACGCGCTGCCCGTGAGCCCATTCAGCATATTACGGGAAACACCTCCTTCTCAGGTCTAACGCTCCGCTGCTCCCCAGCCGCTCTCGTCCCCCGCCCCGAAACCGAGCTGCTGGTCGAACACGCCGCCCGGATCCTCGCCCACCAGCCCGCCGGACTCGTCCTCGATGTGGGCACCGGCACAGGCGCCATCCCGCTGGCCTTAGCGCGTCGCCAACCCCAACACCGCTATCTCGGCCTCGATATTTCCGCCGAGGCACTTCTTCTCGCCCAGGAAAATTGCGCCCACTCCGCCTCCGCCCCTCCCGAAGGAACAAAAGTGGAGTGGAAAAAGAGCGACCTTCTCCATGGCCAAACGGAAGCGGCCGTTCTTCTGACGGCCAATCTCCCTTACCTCACCGCCGAGGAAATCGCCTCGGCCGAACCCGAAGTTCGCCACGATCCGATGCTCGCCCTCGACGGTGGCACCGATGGGCTTGATCTATTTCGTCGCCTCCTGCCCCAAGCCACCCCCATCTGCCCCACTCTCCTTTTCGAATGCTCCCCGCACCAAACCGCCAACCTCTCCGCCCTCGCCCAACAGTTCGGCTACCCCCATACCCGAATCCACTCGGATCTGACCTCACGCCCCCGCTTCGTCGAGGCGCGCCGCGATCCAGATCCTTGCCTCGATCCCCACTTTGCGTGAAAATCTCCCAACGATGAGACGCGCCATCTATCCCGGCACGTTTGACCCCGCCACCTTGGGTCATCTCGATGTCCTCGCCCGCGCCGCCGGCCTCTTTGATGAGGTGATTGTCGCCGTCGCCGAGGACAGCTCGAAACACGCTACCTTCCCCACGGCTTTGCGAGTTCAACTTTTACAGGACAGCATTTCTCACGAACCGTGGGCCGCCCGAGTTCAAGTCACCTCCTTTCGTGGTCTTTTGGTCGAATTCGCCCGTCAGAAAAAAGCGGTGGCGGTCATTCGCGGACTTCGGGCCGTCTCCGATTTCGAATACGAGTTCCAGCTCGCCCTCACCAATCGACGCCTTCACCCTGAACTCGAATCGGTTTTCCTCATGCCCCGCGAAACCCTCTCCTTCATTAGCTCTCAACTCGTCCGGGAACTGGCCCGCCTGGGTGCCCCCTTGGAGGACTTTGTGCCCCCGGCCGCGGCCGCCACCCTGCGCCAACACTTCGCCAAAAAATGAAGGTCGATCCCCGCCAGATCCCTGAAGAAGGGCTGGAACTTACCGGTTCCGTGCCTCTCGCCGATTACGATATTCCCATCGGTGAGATTCGTGGTTGGGATAAAATCCACTACCGACTTCAACTCCAAAAGGTTGGCCAAGAGGTCACGATCACCGGTTCTCTCCACTCCACCTTCGAAACCCCTTGTGCGCGCTGCCTCGACTTCATTCCTTGGGAGCTCAAGGTCAACGACTTCTGCCAGATCCTCGCCGCCCCCGATGAGGCGCCCCTCGACTTGACGCCGCTCTTCCGAGAGGACATCATTCTTGCCCTTCCGCTTGCAGCCCGCTGTGAGTTGGACGGTGCAGGTCGGTGCCCGCGCTCGGGGAAAGTTTACACTCTCCCCAACCAGGACGACTTCGCCGAAAAAAGACGAGCCACGGTCTGGCGGGATTTGGACCAACTCAAAACGGAGAATTGAAACCATGGGAGTCCCGAAACGCAAAACATCCAAGATGCGCCTGCGCATGCGCCGGGCCGCGCACCGCCGCGACCTGCCTCAGCTCCGCCGCGACAAAAGTGGCAATCTTCACCTGCCCCATGTGGTCGATCCCGCCACGGGTCGGTATCGCGACCGCCAGGTCCTGACCATCGAGACTCCTGCCGCCTAATCCCCCTCCCGTGATTTCACGGGTTTTCTGATGAAGATTGCACTCGATGCGATGGGAGGAGATCACGCTCCCGCACGCCCCGTGGCCGCCGCTCTCGAAGCTTTGACTCACTACCCCCAGATCGAAAAGCTTCTTCTCTTTGGCCAAAAAGAAAAAATTCTCCAGGAACTCCAAAAACTGGGCCACGCCCAACCGCCGGCCCGAATCGAAATCCATCACTGCAAGGAAGTCATCGAGATGGGGGACTCTCCCGTCGAATCCCTTCGCCGCAAAAGAGATAATTCCATCCTCCGCTCGATCGAAGCCGTTCGAGACAACCTCGCGGAAGCCGCCGTCTCCGCCGGCCATACTGGAGCCATGGTGGCCGCCGCCACCATTCGCCTCCGCACCCTGCCGGGCATTAGCCGCCCCGGCATTGCCACCGTTATGCCCACCGAAACCAATCTCTTCATTCTCCTCGATGCCGGCGCCAATCTCGACGCCCGCCCCGAACACCTTCTCGACTACGCGTTAATGGGCTCCATCTACTCGGAAGAAATTCTCGGCTACAAAAAACCCAAGGTGGGCCTCCTCTCCATCGGTTCGGAAGATGTCAAAGGCAACACCCTGACCAAGGAAGGTTTCAAACTCCTCTCCGCCGCTCCGATTCACTTCGTCGGCAATATTGAAGGGCGGGATCTTTTCGAACGCCCCGTGGAGGTTGTGGTCTGCGATGGATTTGTTGGAAATGTTGTTCTCAAAACCAGTGAGAGCATTGCCTCCGCCATTTTCTCGTGGCTCAAACATGAAATTCAGAAAACTCCTATCCGGATGGCCGGGGCGTGGCTGGCCCGCGCTGCCTTTAAGGCGATTAAGAAAAAAACCAGCTACGAAGAGTACGGCGGCTCCCTCCTTCTCGGGGTCAATGGCATCTGTGTCATCGCCCACGGTAGCTCCAGCGTCAAAGCCATCCGCAACGCCATTCGTGTCGCCGTGGAGGCCATCGAACACGGCGTGAACGACCGAATTATTCGTGCGGCGGAAATCGCCGGCGCGCATAAGGAATCCCAAGCGGATGCCATCGCAGCCTAAGTCGGGCCTGCAGATCACGGGAACTGGCATCTACCTTCCCGCTCGCGTCCTCACCAACCAAGACCTCGAAAAGCTGGTCGACACTTCGGACGAGTGGATTTTTTCCCGCACGGGAATTCGGGAACGGCGTATCGCCTCGGAAACCGAAACCTCCACTTGGATGGGTGTTCAGGCGGCCCAACAAGCTCTCGCTCATGCCAAGATTCAGGCCTCCGATTTAGATCTCATTTTGGTGGCGACCGTCACCCCCGACTCTTTTTTCCCATCGGCGGCTTGCCGCATCTCGGCCGAACTTGGGGCGACGGGTTGCCCCGCCTTTGACCTTCAGGCCGCCTGTTCTGGCTTCGTCTACGGCATGATTGTGGCCGAGCAGTTTCTACGATCGGGCGCCGCCCGAAATGTGCTCATTGTTGGAACCGAACGCCTCTCCTCCGTGGTCGACTGGAGAGATCGAAATACGTGCGTCCTTTTCGGGGATGGTGCGGGGGCAGTCGTTTTACAAAAAAACGAGGCTTCTCGGGGTATCCTGGCTTTCGATTGGGGGGCGGACGGCGCCAGCGCGGATCTTCTTCATCTGCACAATCCTCAATCCCGCGGCCTCGCCACGAAACCCCCGGCTCCCCTCGCGCCCGACTGCATCGTCATGGCCGGGAAAGAGATTTTCAAACAAGCCGTCAACGCCATGGCCGACTCTGCTCTTCGCACGCTCCAAAAAGCCGGCGTCAACCTCGGCGACGTTCGGTGTGTCATCTCTCATCAAGCCAACATCCGAATCATCGATGCTCTGGTCGATAAGCTGAAATTCCCGCGCGAGCGCTGCTTCGTGAACGTTCATAAGTACGGGAACATGTCCGCCGCCTGTATTCCGGTGGCTTTGCACGAGGCGGGCCCTGAAATGCAGCTCCAAAAGGGGGACAAGGTTCTTCTGGTCGCTTTTGGCGGAGGCCTAACTTGGGCGAGCGCCTTGCTCGAGTGGTAGAATCCTCCACCAAATCTTCCGACGTAGGACGCATGGTCGCTGATTACGAGCGCGCCCTTCACGTGGAGGGCCGTCGCCATCTTGGTCTTTTTGCCCTGGAGGGTTTTCGTCTCATCGAGCGCGCCCTCGCGACTTCGACCCCGCTCACCCACGTCCTTTGCGGGGAATCGGCCCCTCAAGACCCTAACCCTCGTTTACAAAAGATTCTCCAGCAACTTGCCCAGCAGAATCAGTCGGTTGTCTCGGTGCCCGACTCGATCATGGAAAGACTTCTGGAGGGGCGGACCCTGGGTCCTGTGCTTGCATTGGCCAAGATTCCGGCCGCCCCGGACCTCGAAAAACTCTGCTCCCATCGGTCCGCTGATATCTCCACGAAGTTTCTCGTCCTGGATGAGATGATGGATCCTGGCAACGTGGGCGCTTTGCTTCGCACCGCTCACGCCATGGGGGTCGAGGCACTCATTGCTTTGGGTGGCACCGATCCTTTCCATCCCCGCGCCGCCCGAACCTCCATGGGCAGTGTATTTCGCGTGCCGATTCTGCGCCTGCCCAAGTTCGAACCTCTTTTAGCGCTGTTTCAAAAATATAACGTTTTCACCGTTGGAGCGACCAGTGACGCTCCCACCCTTCTGCCTCACGCATCCATCCCCCAAAAAACAGTCGCCCTATTTGTTGGCAACGAAGGCAAAGGGCTCTCCCCCGCCGTTCGTTCCGCCTTAGATCTCCTCGTCGCCATTCCCATGAGCAACACCATCGACTCCTTTTCCATTAATGCTGCCACCGCCATCACTCTCTACGCCCTCAATCACCCTCAGCGACCCAACCTGCCCTAATTTCTCTATCTCATTTGCCTATAATAATTTGAGATAATTTCCCGCTTTTTACGGTCCTGCCTAACCCCGAAAAATCGACCTGTAACTTATTGCTGTTCAACATCTTATGTGGGGTCAGACCCCATATAAATCATTGCCGGCCAACATTTTACAAGCGGGTTTTTCGCTCTCTGCGTCAATCGCGGGCGCTCGACCGCTCTGACTTGGCGATCTCGCCAATCAAAACTTCGGCACATCTACGACCCGCTCCCAAATGTTCCTGAAAACACGCCTTCGCCCGCCGACCCAACTCCTCCCGCTCCTCCCGATTCGCCAAAAGTTCACCCACCACTCTCTCCAACTCCTCCGCCGAACCAGCGACTCGAATCCCCTTGGTCTCTTCAAACTCTCTCCGCAGGGACATGAAATTTTCCATGTGCGGCCCCGCCACAATCGCCCGACCATATCTCGCTGCCTCTAAAAAGTTTTGCCCGCCCGTCCCACTCATCGTCTTGCCAATAAAAACCAAGTCCGCGGTGGGATAAAGATCCCGCAGCTCCCCTGTCGTATCTACTAAGACGATTTCAGGATCGCTCCCACCCTGACTTTCTAAATCGGACCGCCGCATCACCCGTAACCCCGTCCCCCTTAACTCCGCCAGAATCGAACTCGTCCTCTCCACATGCCTCGGCACCAACATCAAGCGCAACTCCGGATGCTTTCCCCGCAAAGCCCGGACCAACTCCGCCAAAATCTTCTCCTCCCCCGGATGCGTACTTCCCCCCAAAAAGAGAACCTGCCCTTGATCCCACCCCGCCGCTTGCCTGACCTCCAACCCCTTCCCGGGATGATCCGATGCCAAGGCCGCCACATCATACTTCATGCTGCCCATCAAATGCAGGTGCTCCTCCGGAAATCCCGCCATGGCGAACCTCCGCATGTCCTCCGGACTTTGCACCCCAATCCAATCAAATAATTGAAGCACCGGACGAACAAAGCTCCGGGCAATCCGAAACAATCGGCGGTTCCTCCGCGACAACCTCGAGTTCACCAGAAAAACCTTCACCCCCATCTTTTGCGCCCGCCACAACATATTCGGCCAAATCTCATTCTCGACCAAGATCAGCGCCGTGGGACGAATCCGGCGAAAGGCCCGCAACATCGAGTAGTAAAAATCGGTCGGCGCATACACCATCCGCGTCTGCGGATCCAGGAGCGGCTCCCCCATCCTCCGCCCTGTCGGAGTTCCCGTCGTCAGCAAGATTCGCAGATTGGGACGCAGAGCCCGTAGTTCGCGGACCAAAACCCGCGCCAACAACATCTCCCCCACGCTCACCGCATGAATCCAAATCGGCCGCTTCGGATCCTTCAGCCACTCCTTCAAATCAGGCGGATAGTGCCCCAGCCTCTCCCCCAATCGCTCCCAAAACGGTTGTCTCCTCCAGATCAAATAGGTCAGATAAGGCCACGTCAGGGCAAACCCAATCGTAAAGAGCACATTGTACCCGATTTTTAACAGGGGCTGGGGAATCGAACTCATGCTCTTGGATGCGCCTTCCCATACGCGCCCCGCAGCCGTTCGGTGGTCACCCGAGTGTAAATTTCCGTGCTGGTCAGCCTCGCATGCCCCAACAGCTCCTGCACCGCCCGCAAATCCGCGCCGCGCGCCAGTAGATGCGTCGCAAAACTGTGGCGCAACTTATGGGGCGTTAACGAAGGATCTAACTCCGCCTCCGCCAAATACTCCTTTAGATTCCTCTGAAAGACCCGCGCACAGAGACGCTCTCCCCGTGGCCCCAAAAACGCCGGCCCAGCTTCCCTCCTCCAAGACGCGGGCAACTTCTCAAAATAGTTTGCCATTCCCTCTCGCGCCGCCTCCCCCAACACCACCAGTCGCTCCTTTCCCCCTTTCCCTTTTACCTTCAAGGTTCGTTTCCCCTCCTCATGAAACGCCCGCCAGGAGAGACTGAGCGCCTCTCCCAATCGCAATCCCGTCCCATAGAGCAGTTCCAATAAAGCCGCGTCCCGCCATCTCGCCCACGCCGGCTCTTTTCGGCCCGCTACTTTGCTCGGCTTTTTCTCCAGCAATCGGCCCGGGGCCGCCAAAAGATGGACCATCTGCTCCTCACTCAGAAAACGGGGCAGACTTTTTCTCGGCCGCGGCAACCGCAACCCCGCCGCCGGATTGTCCGCTCTCTCCCCGCGAGACTGCATCCACTGAAAGAAAGTCCGCAACGCCGAAAATCGTAGCCGCACCGAGGCAGGTCCGTGCCGACCCTCCCCCGCCAACCCATGCAAATAAGCCCGACAATCCGATTCCTGTATGTGCTCCCACTCCCCTTTTCGTTTGGATTGAAACTCGGTCAGCACCTGCCCGTAATTTCGCACCGTATGATTCGATAGCCCACGCTCCTCCGCTAAGTGCCGAAGAAACGTGGCCGTCCGAGGATCGGCCACCTCGCTCGATTCAGTTTTCAGGCCGCCGCGCTGGCCCGGGCTTTGGCCGTCTTGGCACTCTTGGGCTTGCGCGGTTCCCGAGGGGGAAAGTCAAAAGAGACTTTCCCGTCTTTCCACATGAGGAAAGCGGAGAAAGGCCGACGGGTCTTGTTCGAAATAAATTTTTCCAGCAAGCCCGTCTTCCCACTCTTCAGCAACTCCTCCACTTCGGGAACAGATATCTCACGATTCAATATTTTCTTCGAAACCTTAAACGTGCAGGTCGAAGGCTTGGCCACGCTGTGCTCGCAGACATAGCGAAGCTGGCTGGCAAACATATTCCCACCGCAGGCGGGACATTTTCCCAGCGACTCCTGACCGGTGAAATCCAGCGTCCCCTCCTCCTCCCCCACCACCAACTCGATCTTTCGCCCCTCCCCCAACTTCAACCCGGCCGAAAAAGGCCGCCCCAAGCGACTTCGAAATCCGTCCACCAAACCCATCGTGCCCTTTTGCAGAAGCTCCAAAAACTCGTGCGCCTCGATCCGTCTGCCCGCCAGAACTTTTCTCACCGCGTATCCCTGATCCAAGGTCCGGTACTCCCGCAAGGTTTCTTCAAACTCCTGTCCAGTTTGGGGATCTTTAAAATCCAACTTTCTCAACACATGATCCTTATCCACAAACATCCGCGCCTTCTCCACAATGTCCCGCGTCACTTTTTGAATTTCCCGCATGAACTCCTCTCGCTTCATTCGCCCATGCTCCACCTCCTTCAGCTTATACTCCCACTCCCCCGTCATTTCCGGAGATTGCAAAATCTCGATTCCCAAAGCGTCCAAAGTCTCAAACAGCCCAAACGCCTTCGCGGTAGGCACCAATTCCCGCCCGATCCGCCGCACGTACTCCTCCGAGATCAACGTCTCAATCGTCGCCGCCCGCGTCGCTGGCGTCCCCAACCCCCGCTCTCCCATCGCCTCCCGTAGCGCATCATCATCCAACGTTTTTCCCGCCCCCTCCATCGCGCTCAACAGTGTCGCCTCGGTCATTCGCGCCGGTGGCTTCGTCTGCAGTCCCTCCGCCAAAATTGCCACCGTCTTCACCTTCTCGCCCGCCTCCACCGGCACCAGAAGTTTGCCCTCCTCGCCTCCGCCCTCCTCCACCGCTTCTTTCCCATACACCGCCAACCAGCCGGCCTCTTTCAAAATTTTCCCATCCGTCCGAAAGGCGTGCTCTTCCACCCGCGTGATTCGATTCGTCACCTCATAAATCGCCTCGGGATAAAACACGGCAATAAACCTCCGCACAATCGCCGCGTACACCTTCATTTCAATTTCATCCAGCTTCGCCGGAATCTGCATCGTCGGAATGATGGCAAAGTGGTCACTCACCTTCGCGGTGTTGAACACCCGCTTAGTCGGCTTTAACCAGCCACTCTTTAAAACTTTTTTGGAAAATTCGCCAAATTCACTCCCCTCAAAATTTTCTAAGGTTGTTTTGGCCACCTCCAAGTAATCCTCCGGCAAATACCGCGAGTCCGTCCTGGGATAGGTAATCGCCTTATGCTTTTCATACAGGGCTTGGGCGATCTGCAGCGTCCGCCGTGCCGATAGGCCAAAACGGCTGTTTCCCTCCCGCTGCAGACTCGTCAGGTCATAAAGCAGGGGGGAAAGTTGTCGCGCCGGTTTCTTCTCGTCCTGCACCACCCCCGTCTTTCCCCGACAAGCTGCCACAATCTCCTCCGCCCGCTCTTTGCTCCACAACCGCTCGGGCTTTTGCTCCGCCCCCCGGTCGGCCACCTTCTGATCCGCCACCTTCTCATCCAGCCACTTGCCCTCGTACTCGCCCGCCTTCGCCCCAAAGGTCGCATGCACCTCCCAAAAGTCTTTCGGCACAAAGGCCCGAATCTGCTTCTCCCGCTCCACTAAGATACTCAGCGTCGGAGTCTGCACCCGCCCCGCCGTAGTCAGAAAAAATCCACCGCCCTTCGAATTCAAGGCCGTTAACGCCCGCGTGGTATTGATTCCCACCAACCAGTCACTCTCCGAGCGTGATTTCGCCGCATCCAACAAAGGCTCCATCTCCTCCTCTTTTCGTAACTTGGTGAATCCTTCCCGAATCGAGGCGGGCGTCATCGATTGTAACCACAACCTCTGCACTTTTTTCTTACACCCCGCCGCCTCCATCACGTACCGAAAGATCAGCTCCCCTTCCCGCCCCGCGTCACACGCGTTAATCACCCCCGTCACATCTTTTCTTTTGAGCAGCTTCTGCAGAACCTCAAACCGGGGCGCCGTCCGCTCAATCACCTTCAACTTAAACTCCTCCGGCAAAAGAGGCAGACTTTCAAAGCTCCACTTCCCCTTTCCCTTGCCATACTCGGTCGGCTTACACAGCTCAATCAAGTGGCCGATGGCCGAACTCAGCACAAAATCCTCCGACTCCCAATACTCCCCCTCCTTCTTAAATCCAGTCAGCACCCTGGCCAAATCATTGGCCACGCTTGGTTTTTCCGCGATAATCAGTTTTTTCGCCATAGATTAGTCAATACGGGTGAAGTACTTACCGGGCATTTGTCGCACCCGATGCTTGAGTTCAAGCTTCAAAAGGGTGGCCGACACGACCGGGGATGGCAACCCGCATTTTCGCGTCAAAACATCCACATGCATCTCCTCCCGACCCAACCCCTCTAACACTTTTTTTTCCTCCTCCCCCAGATGCCCCTCCGGCCGTGTGGGGGTGGGCATCTCCCCCGGCGGAATCAGAAACTCAAACTCCGCCAACACATCCTCCACCGACTCCACCAGTCGCGCCCCCTCCTTCAGCAACTGATGACAACCCCCAGACTGCGGATGATCAATTCGACCCGGCACAGCAAATACCTGTCTGCCCTGCTCCAACGCTTGCTTGGCCGTAATCATCGCCCCGCTTGCCCTGGCCGCCTCGATCACCAAAACCCCTTTGCTCAGCCCACTGACAATCCTGTTCCGCATCGGAAACGTTTGCCGGTCAGGAGCCGTCCCCAAGCAAAACTCGCTCATCACACAGCCACCCTCTTCCACCATTTTTTCGGCCAAAGATCGGTTTTCGGCCGGATACATCTGATCCATCGAACACCCTAAGACACCCGCTGTCCTCCCGTGGGCCGCCAACGCCCCCTGATGCGCCGCCGTATCAATTCCCCGCGCCAACCCGCTGACCACCCCCACCCCGGCATAAGCCAACTGATATCCCAATTTTTTCGCGAGCTCGATGCCATACCCCGTCGCCTCCCTCGTGCCCACGATGCCCAGACACGCCCCCTTCACCGCTTTCATATCTCCACGATAGTAAAGCACCATCGGCGGATCATGAATTTCACGAAGCAACGGCGGATAGAGCGGATCCTCACAATCCACCACCTGCAGTTTCAAATCGGCGATTCGCTTGAGCTCGGTCGCCAGATCAAAACTCTTTTCCCATCCGCGAATCGATTCCGCCACCGCTTGCCCCACCCCATCCACCGCCGCCATTTTTGCGCTCGGCATCCCGCACAATTTTTCCACCTCCCCAAATACCTCCCGCAACTTTCTCACCTTCACGGGCCCCACCAACCGCAGGGCGTTGAAGATGAGATAGGCCTCCGTCCTCGTCATCCCTTGGGGAGTTTTCCCTCCCGCACTTCCTCCAAAGCGAGCTGTATTTTTTTCTCGGTCACCCCCGTCACCAGATCCGCTTTCCCGATTTTTCGCAACAGCACCCACCGAATTCCCTGGGTGGTGGCCTTCTTATCGCGCTCCATCACGGGCGACAACCGATCCCAACGCAATTCGGGATGAGTCACCGGCAAGCCGTGAGCCCGAATCGCCGCTTTCAGCTTCTCCGCCGCCTTTTTCTTAAATCGTCGCGCCTTCACCGAAAGATGCGCCGCCACCACCATGCCAATCGCCACCGCCTCCCCGTGTCGCAACCCCTCATATCCCACGACCCCCTCCAGACCGTGCGCCACCGTATGACCAAAATTTAAGAGCGCTCTTTTTCCTTTCCGATCCATTTCATCTTCCCCGGCCAACTTCGCTTTAATTTCCACGCACCGCTTCACCACCTTCTTCATCGAGCGAGGTGGCCCCTTCGCCAGCGAACCAAACAGCTTGGAATCCGCAATCGCCCCATATTTAAGAACCTCTGCCATCCCGGCTCTCTTCTCGGCCAAGGGCAAGGTCTCGAGCCATCGCAAATCGGCCAGCACCGCTTTGGGCGGATGAAAAGCCCCCACTAAATTTTTGCCTTCGGGCAGGTCGATGCCGGTTTTCCCACCCACACTACTATCCACCATGGCCACGACAGTCGTGGGAATCTGAATCACCGGCAAACCGCGCAAATAAGTCGCGGCCACAAATCCAGCCAAGTCCCCCGTCACCCCGCCCCCCACCGCCACAATCCATCCGTCTCGGGTCAGACCCGCACCCGCCAGCTGACGCACCACTCGACCATACTCCTCGACCGATTTCGACCGCTCCCCCGCCGGAATTCTCACCCGTACCACGCGCGAAGCCCTTTTTTCCAGCCAAGCAAAAATTGCTAAAGTAAGTGGCAGCGCGGCAATGCCCTCATCCACCAGCATGGCCACGGGAACTTTGGTCGGAAGATGAGCCTGCAAGCCTTGGGGGAGGATTTTGTCACCGATGTAGACCGAATACATACCTGCTGCCGATTTCACTCGAACCCGCTGGG
>Ga0247843_1003732_pt1 | contig 24181 bp, 41 predicted proteins | sample LaCruzMarch2017__FD_192420 | JGI IMG/M metagenome (GOLD analysis project Ga0247843, IMG submission 192420) | Freshwater microbial communities from meromictic Lake La Cruz, Castile-La Mancha, Spain - LaCruzMarch2017_8m | ecosystem: Environmental > Aquatic > Freshwater > Lake | place: Spain...
AACAGAGAAGGATCTTTCTTTACTCCAACAAAAGCAGCACCTGCTGCACCTGCTGCACCTGCACCTGCTGCGCCTTCTACACCAAGTGAAGACGCCGCTGCTGTTGACAAAGCAAGAGCAGATTTAACCGCCAAAGCAGCAGCAGCAGCAGCGGGAGCAACACCTGCACCTGCACCTGCAGCGGGAGCAACACCTGCACCTGCAGCGGGAGCAACACCTGCACCTGCACCTGCACCTGCACCTGCAGCTAAACAATTCTTAAAAGACAGCGTAGGAAAGAATCAAATACAAGAGGCTAGTTCTGACTTTTTTGCGGGTTCGCCTAGATTGAACACACTGAGCACTAAGGGAGGTAATGATCCAGGAATCTTTGGAGCAAAAGATTACGAAGCCGCAACAGCGTCTTCTTTACCAGAAGCAGATCGTTTTAAAGATGACGAAATCGAGAAGTGGCTGAAAGAAAAAAATATTCCTTTAGGAGATGATATAGCAGCTAATAAGTTTGGTGGTAGATTAGCTGGACAGGTCTTTAGTCAATACAGTTAATAACTTTCAAGCAATAATTGATGGTTTTTCTGTTTCTATCCACTCGTCATAGGCCTCAAGCAATATACCGTAAGACTCCACCGGTAAAAGCATCACAGCAAAAGTTTCAGTAGTAATTTTATAATGTTCTAAATTTATAGTAACATCGTCCATGATGGCGTCAAAATCCTCTTGCAACTGCTCAACAGTGACGACTTTCATGGTACAAGTGGTTTGCTACTAATAGTGTAGCATAAACTAGGCTACGTCACCAAAATCAAATGACAGGTCTACTGCTGCTGTTATTGTATCGAAGTTAATATCTTTTTCAGATGTTTCGTCCGAGTACCTCCAGTCATTAATAGATGTTGTTAAGCCAAGTGAATAAGTTGTTTCAATGTAACGAATATCATTTGTTATTAAAAATAAATAATCTCTAGGTGCAAGCATAATGTTCGGATAATCTTTTGACTGACTTTCAACTATATCCGTATCTGAATCAGAATATGGAACACCGGACATGTCGTAAACGTAACCATTGGAGTTTATTGGAAGCTCTCTTCTATGCGTGCCGTCTTCAATTACATAAAACGAAAGTATTGTATTTCTATTTGTTTTGGAGTCGTAAGAAGTTTGGCTAAAGTTCTGTGTAAACTGTATTGCACGCGCTTGTAGTAAACGCATTTTATAAAATGTTGTTTGAATTCTTGTTAGGCCACCATGAGAATTTGATATTGTTAACGACTTAGAGATAGAAGTAAATGAACTTAAATCACCAAGGTTAATTGGGTTGTTAACACTATCGCCAGGTCTTGGAGGCAGGGGGTCACTACCAAAATAACTTGTTGGCCCATAAGCGGTTGGCCCCGTACCGCCGGTTGGGTAAGCCTGAACTGTGCCTAGGTTTGTAAAGCCCAGGTTAGTCGGTAGTGCTGTCAGGTATAGTGCCATTGATTAAATTTAAGCCAGTGTATAGGCCGTTGTTCCTACCACTTGCTTGATATTTTTCTTCTATTATTGTAGCGCGTTCAGGGTAAACCCCTTCCATTTCTGTTGTTTCTATTAACTCATAATTTAATCTTTTTTCTAATATACGTAAATCACTTTTCACTTCATTTTTATCAGTGGCGGGTTCTGTCCAGTGGCTATTAGGCCCTATAACTACTGCACCAATCCATTTCGGATTTTTTTCGTGGTAGCAGGTAAGTAAAATTTCACTGCGTTTCTGCGTTACTTTTTCTGACTTGTTCAAAGATGTTTCCATAGGTAAGGTCGTAGTTAGTAAGCTGCTCTGGCTGATCTCCTAACTTTAATCCTTTTATTGTTAAATGGGTTGGGTTACAGCAACCAGGTTCACAGTCTTGTGTGTGCATGATTCTGTACTTTCCTGTGTAACCTCTGGATACCCAAAACGCAACTCGTGGCGCCGTCTGGGCTTTAGCAGAATGAAAAGGACTAGGCATGTACGCAACGGTTTCATTGTTAGGTTTTCTGCCGCCCTTCCAAACCCAGCATTTTTTTGTGTCCAAATCTTTTGGTATATCTACCTTGTCCCAAAAACTACGAACGGTCCAATACTTATCAAAAGCAAAAGATTTAAGATTTATTTCACATTTCCCCCTTTCTATTTCTTCCATACAGGTCAAGCACTCTCCCATCAATCCAAACTTCCCCTTGTGCCCCCATATGCATTCAGTGTTTGAGTAATCCATTACATCCTCTTCTGTAATTTCAAGGGATTCAGAGCTAATGCCTAGTTTCTCTGGAACTATAACAAGTTTCTGCGTTGTTGGATCAGACGGTAAGTAAATACCTTTATTACAAATTCCACGTATAACGCTATAAGAAAGATGAAATTCCTCGGAAAGTTTTTGATAGGTGTATTTTTGTGGATCAGTGTTCCTTAAAGTCCTGATTTTTTTAATTGTCTCCCACGATAAAGAAGTTCCGTTACGTCTCAACCGCTCCAACTGAACATCGCTTTTACTTCCCCAGTAATAATGGTTGGGGTTGACACAGTATGGGGAAGAGCAAGAGGCAGTTCTTACTACGACTTGCCCGGACTCTCCGTACCTACCAGCAATAGCCAGAATTAAAGCCCTTGCATCCCTACCCCGATAACGGGGCCTGCCAGTAGGGGCACCAGTTAACGCTGAATGGTCCTGGAAGGGGTTCTTACGCTGGAGTGTGAACCCGTGGAAGAAAGCATGGTTGATCTTGTCCAGGGGCCAGCAGCAGTCATCTGGAAGCCTCTCCCCCAACAACTTTAAACACTTAAGTATCCAAACCAAATCTTCGGTTCCCAGACCCCGCTCAACAAAAAATTTTCCTGTTTTTTTAGCGTTAAGCAAGTTGATAGGGTTCCGCGCTGCCTGACAATAGCCTGCGCTGCAATAGATGTCAAGGATGCCACTACGTAAGTCGCAAAAACTGATGCCACTCTTAATTACTATAGAAAGAAAAAGGGGTAGTGCCTAACAGACACCATAACAACCCTATCGCTGTGTGCTAGGCACGACCTCTTTTTTTCTCTATAGGAGTTCTGAGCGGCGACACCTTATTACGAATAAGCCAACTCGCTCACCAGACCTACTGCAGCGCAGTCGATTGTCACCCAATGTCAGAACCCTATCAACTCACCTATAGAACTGTTGTACTACCAACTTTAGGCGCATGGCCACGGTTCTTTTCTCTCAATAATGTTAAAGTTTTCCGCATGTGTCGTTGCGATATATAAAGAACCGGAACAACGGCAAATATCACCACTAGGCCTACAGGTTAAGTACATGTCAAAACCTCTTGTGTCCTTGGTTTTAAATATCTTTACACCAGTATCGTATTTTTTCACAAGAATTTCTGGCATACAAAAGTTTTTGGATAGTATTATTGTAAGAAAGCTAAGTGTAGAGATGCCTAAATTTATTCGTAAGTCGGTCCCCTCCGGCGGTGCGGTCAAAGGACGCATTCCATGGACACCAGACTTTGGTATTACTGAAGCATTACAAAATTATTATTCAACTCCTGCATTAACAGGCGCCGGGTTTGGGCGTGCAATGCAGAACATTGGAACTTATTTTGGTGGTAGTCAAAAAAACATCACACCTCAAAACTTACCTACTCGTTTACCAGGCATGACCGGTGACAGTCGGCCATTTCGTCCGACCTATATACCTAATCAACAAGATACCACTCTTTCAGGACCCACTCCCATTGTCCTTGGAACAAGGGACGGCGTTACCGCAGACCCTACACAAAGCGATCAATACAGGGCTGAGCTTTCACGTTATATGAATACGGTTGCCGGACCTTCTAAAGAACAATTAGGATTACAGATATGGGCGCAAGCAAATCCAGGTCTTGCAGCTAAGTTAAAACCAGGTCAGTCTGGTTACAATCAATCAGCAGATTACTTTAACAATAGGTATCGTGATTACGGGGATATGCAACCTACAGGAGCAGCTGGGGCTGAACCTTTAACCCAAATGCCTTTAGCAGGACAGCAGCCAGTACAAATGGCGCAACCCGAAATGGAAGGCGTTGCTCCTGAAAGCACTAATGACAGGGTTCAAAATTTTCTTAGAATGTTGACAGAGGTTGGACAAGGCCAATGATGAACCAGCAGTGCGGCCCATCTGGGTTTGACTATAGTCAGATGGGGGTTGTTGACGGTGTGCAACGACAGGGAATGCTACCTGGTGGTTGGTCTAATCAAGGTCAGATGGTGAGTAATCAATATCAAGAGGCTAACCGCGAGGCGGCCAAAAAAATTAATCCCCAGAATGCCTCTTCTCAAATGCCGATAGGGGACCGCGTAACACAATTCCTACATACCATGGGGCAATGATGGTTGATAACGATTTTCCTACCTCATATGCTAATTATGGGGATGTAGCTCAGGAAAAATCACAAGTTAATGAGGATTTATATAACTGGATGCATAAAACATATGGCATAAAACCTGCTGAGTGGTACCGTAATAATCCAGACAAAAAACCGGGAGTAAATCCAATGCTTCCTAAAGGTGCTTATGTTCCTTTAGCGGAAGGAAACACTGAGGAGAATGGGGCTGTTGGTTTTCTTCAACAATATGCGCGTGGCGTTCAAGATTATAGTCAGGAGGGTACAGATATTCCTTCATTTAGTTTCAAACATAAGTATGCTCAAGAACAGGGCGGACCTATTGCCAACTCATTTGAAATTGGACCAAAGCCCATACCGATTGATGATGTACCGGTTAAGGGTAATTACCCCATAGCCCCTGTGGGAACGCAAGTTGACCGTATAAATCGACTGCGAGATTCCTTTGGTCTAGGACCGATAACTGTCAAACAGTACATGAGGGGAGTATGAACTTAACACCCGATGAGCATCAACTTATTGAAAGTCTTGCTAAAATACTAAGAAATTTAGACAGTTACGATGATTGGGAATACGGAACAGAAGTAATACCGAACGACACAACTTGGTGTAAATCCGAACATAGAATGTCTACTGATCTTTACCCTCAGGAAGAATAGTAGGTAGGTCCATATAAGCTTGATCAGAAGCACGAATTGCAATACCTTTGAAAAAAGTACGGCCCGCCTTATTAAATACATTCACACCATCTAATCCAAGCTGATTTTTACAACAATCCTGCAATAAATTAACAAATCTTTTTTGACCTACGGGTTTAGATCCTGTTGAATCACAGTGTTCACAATAACTAGGATATAGCTGAGTATGTGTATTGTAATAACGGGTATTACTGTCTTTAGCTGCCGGTACTTTTTTACCTACAGCAGAAACACTATTAGCAGAGAGTACAACTTCTGATTGTAACCATTCAATTAAATTATTACTACTAAGAAGGATGTTATTTCGCACACGCCGTAGTGCAGGAACCATTTCTGTGGTATCAAGAAGATAACGGCGCATTGATTTTTCATCCATTTCAAGCACCCAGTTAACAAGTCCTGGTAAGTAATCTTTCCAGTTACCACTAATTCGACCCTTATCAATCTTAATCATATCTTTAGCTTCACTACTTTTATCATATAGCTTACGGTTGAATTCAATTGTCAACCTTCTGCGTGCCAATCCACTGGTGTTATCCGTAGTTTGAATAGGTTCGTTAGCTGCAACCATGACCATTCCTGTGTACACAAATGGTTCACCAATTGCTTTTAATTTTTCTTCATAACGCAGAGAATCTCCGCCAGTTAGTGCTTTAAATGTTTGCGCTGAACCGCCATAACGTTCCGAGTCATTTATCAACGTCAACCGTTTATCTTTAATGGAGGATAATTCAAATCTACTCTGCTCTAATTGATTTAATGACGTACTAGCGTAGTTACCAGCACCGACCATGGCGCAACATAGATTAGCGTAAGTAGATTTACCACGACCACCGGGTCCGATAACTTCAAGAAAACGCTGCAGTTCGTTACCGCGTCCAACTAAACACGCCCTTAACCAAGCTCTAAGCACCTGTACGCGATCATCGTCGCCATATTGGGTCCGTGATAACCAATCAACAATAGGTCCCGGTAGGACTTGGGGGTTGTAATCAAAATCAAGTCCCCAGGTAATGTAGTTGCTGCGGTTATGTTCTAGGAAGTTACCCGAATCGAGTTCAAGAACACCGTTACGGAAGGCAAGTAAAGACGCATCATCATTCCAGTCTGAGTGAGCAAGGTGGCCTTCGAGGAGTCCACAAACATCATTAATAAGGTTATTGCTATAACCACCAGGGAGCGATAAATTACAAAGTGTAAACTGAATTTCGTGTTTGAAGTCTTTACTGTACCCTTGCCGAGACCAGATCCCACGTTTTTCGTCATAGCGCATAAAAACATCGAACCTCGGATCATATAGCCAACCGTTCTTTCTGCATAGAGGCATAACAAAATCCGCAATCTCAGATGGCGGTGGGTTGCGAGCAGATTTTTTACCATCTTTATTTTTAGAACCGGCTGCATTTAAAAAATTATTTACTTCAGATACATAATCTTCACCTATATCTTCAAAATATTCTGGATCACCTCCAGCTTCTAAGTAATCAGAAAACGCTTCGTTATGTTCGGCAGCCACTCTTTTAGCAACTTCCTCAATATTTGGAACAGTAAATCCATGCATATCAATAAATCCATCCTCTTTTGCTTTTGCTCTCAATGTTTTCAAACCCCTTGCCCCTTCAGGGTTTGGCCCACCTGGAAGCCTTTCAAATGAGGCCCATTTTTCTTCACAACAACCTTCTTGAAAAGATTCAGATTGCATAGACCATTCAATCCAATCACCAAGAAGTGTGTCATCAATTTGATGTAAAGACATACCAACCGCTATCCATTCTTCATAATCATCCGCTCTTTCTGGAGACAAAGCCTGAAGGTATTCAATTACATCTTCAAGAATAGATTCTAGATGATATTGACTGTCTTCTTCATAACTCAAAGTAATATTTTGTGTCAACAAAGAACCGGGACCTGCTGTTTTTCTTCTGTATTTACTTGATGGATACGCATTACCAATTTCTTTATATAACCAATCTGGCATTTCCGGTAGGTTCTTAACGTGTTCAAAACCTCCGTGTTTACCGGTGCAGTAACCGTTTGTATCGGGGTGTGCACCCATTAATGCGCCCTGCCTGCTACGCCAGAGTATTTCCCAGGGGGCTTTATCTAATTTCAGAGTTGCTTTGTCTGGAAGTAGATCTATTTTTCCGTTTGGAACACGGAATAACATTCTGGACTTACCGGGCTTCCCACTGGTGATGGTTAAAGTAGGAGGGAAAATAGCGTCAAGTGGCCCACCACCAAGCGCCTCAATGACTGGTATAGCCTCCTCACCATCAATATCAACCCAAATCAGACCATATTCGTTACAGTGTTGACCGCTTAACAAGCCTACCCCTGTTGCACGCCCCGCATCTAGTTCCTCTTTGATTTGGTTAAGGGTGTATGGATTGGTTGTCCATCCACCGACGTAAGCTCTTTTACCGTTAAGAGGGGTTAGCGCCCAGTCTTTAGGAATTAACTCTAAATTTATTTCCCCAGGATTTAATTCCCTTTTGGGTGGCCTGGGATCCATAGCGGCGAGGGACATATCAACCCAGTCTACGTACAGTTCTTACAAATTTCAAGTTACAGCGCATAAATCTGTCATTAAGTTATTTTCAGCTTGTCCCCGTCCACGACTTCCATATCAATTTCATTTTGAGACGGTAGAATTTCAGAGTAATATTTTGAAACAGCTTCCAGCCACTTGGTTTTATATTTCTCGATTGTTCCGCTCTGTACGGCAAAAACTTGTGTACGATCCCTGGTTGCAACAAATATCATTAGTATTTCTGGCACTACTCCTATAGTGTGTTCCAGGCCTAGTGCATAAGCGCCCATCTGCATCATGCATTTTTGGTACTTCATGAACCCAGAACGGCGCATAGCGTACTCACTCTTCAGTGTTTCGGGACCCGGCCACTTACTGTAGTAAGGGCCATTTGATGTTTTTAGATCGCCTAAAACAATTTTTCCTTTGTATTCGGCCACAATATCAGGTGCGCCTGCCCATCCCCAGGTTTCTGTTTCATGTACACCTGGATGCCACACCCTACTGATACCATCTCCTCCTATTGTCCAAGAAAAGTTGTCACCGACAGGGTTTTCTGCCCATAATATTCGACCAAGCTTATCTAGTTTTTCTGGAAGGCCACTCCAAAAAGCTTGGATTTCCTCGTCCTCAATGACGGGATTTTTATCAATACCTAATAAATAATTTTCCATGAGTCCGTGGACTCTTGTGCCCCTTGCCGCCGCAGCTTCTCGACCACCTGGATTATTTTTTGCCCAACGTTCAAGTGCTACTTTATTGCCCCCTGTTGCAGACAAGATTGTAGTCACAGAGGGTAAAGTACCATAAGGAGTCTTGTAGTGACGGCTCCCGTTAATGGTTAACCTTGTGTCTCCGTCGCTTTGGTATTGCAAGAACTGCACATATGGCGCAGTTCGAGAGTACACGGGGTGAATTTTGCGTTCTAAACAGATGCTTTCCAGTACCTGGACTTCAATATCCGCACAAGCTGCATACATAAAATCTCCCACCTCTTTAAAAGGTAACAGATTTTCCTGTTTTTACAAGGATTTTGGACCTTAGAATAGCTAAAAATGCGTGTGCAAAAAAAGTGCATGAATTAGCAACCTTAGGACGACACTGTATACTTGATGCATATGGGTGTAATCCAATATATTTAGACGATGAAGATTTTGTAAGAGGGGCTATTAAAAAAGCTGTAACCTGTTCAGGAGCAACTTTATTGCAGTTGATTGCGCATAAGTTTCAACCGCAGGGAGTTACAGCATTAGCACTCTTATCTGAATCACACATAGCACTTCACACGTGGCCAGAATTAAATTATGTAGCAGTAGATGTGTTTACTTGCGGTAAGCATACGGATCCAGATGCTGCATGTACATTATTAAAAAAAGAATTTGAATCTGAATCAAGCATAATTAAAGTTTTTGATCGTGCTACGAAACAGATAAATATTTAATTAATCACCGTCAACTTCTGGGTGCCGTTCAAAACAACCTTCAATGTTGCTTGCAAATTGCATGTTCTGATATTTTGCAACGTGCCCTTGAATTTTACTGTAAATATCAAAGCTACTCCTCACTGCGTCTTCTGGACTGATCATAAGTTTTGAGTTAGCAAGTAATCCAGCAGTCAAAACACAAATCGCTAGCTCCTGAGGATGATTTATAAATGAACGCAATGATCTTCCATTATCAGTAAACGAAGCAAGTAGATAAGCTATGTCTCCTGCTGGGTTATTTTTGTTTTGCTCTGGTTCTTGAATCATTAGTTTTCTTCTTCCTCCTTAACGTAATAAAGGGTAGTGTAATCCTTCTTAATTATTGGTAGCAATAAACCATGCTCTTTTAAAGCGGACAGGCGTCTGGCAATTGTTCTATGATTACGTTCAAACTTTTTTACAATAGCAGTTACTGGAATCAATACTAAGTGATCGCCTTTATATTCGGTCGCTTCCTCCAATAAGAACTCATGAATCTGGTAAGCCAGATCATCCATGAGTGCTTCATGGTTCATACTCGGTCTTGCCACTGTGTTTATTCCGCAATTAAAGTTACATTTTGATTCTATAGGAGTTTATTCCTCAAGAAATGTAGGATAACTAATCTCCTATATTTTTTGCCGATTGTTTTTTTGCCTTCATAATTCCTTTTTTAGCGGTTTCAAGGTCCATACCCCAGCATGGCTCACCGTCTTCCAACCTGGGATAACAATATAAGATGTGGTTAGTGCTACCGTGTCGCAGTGCTTTGATTTCATAGCCTTCAAAATCAATTGAAGGCAGGATTTCAGATGCTGTGTTACGGTACTTAAACTTTTTTACGTCCCTCATGATTGAGTGCTGACTGCTTTATTAGCATACTTCCATACACTTAGGAAGCCACCAGCTTACTGGACTTAAAACGGATAAAAACAAAAATCCGTCCCCTCCCAGTAGAAGAGAACGGATAGTTTAAATGAGTGAACCTTAATCAATAGAGTTATTTATATATAACTCTGTTTCTTCTAGATAATTAGTTACATCTTTAAGACATTGTTCATAACCGTTTATATACTCATCAGTTTTATTTTGTCCAATAAAAGAAATAATATTAAGCAGTAACCTTCTTCTCAACCTGTCCCGATAGAGCTTCTCCATTACCCTCCTCAATGGCTTTTACAATAATGGTACCATCCTTTTGTACTGCAAAATCCAATAGGGTGCCTTCTTCCCAGCCCATCTTACTTAGTAGTTCGTCTGGCAACGTAAGAACACCTTCTTCGTCACATACTAAATATTTTTCTTGGGTGTCCATTATTTACCTCCTTTTACTTGGAAACATTCAGACACAACTGTTGGTAACAGGTTCTTCATTGCGTCATGGAATTTTTTATCCTTGTTGGGGCTAGGAAATTCAGCCTGTTTTTTCTGAGGCTTTGTTACAAACATAATAAAAGTTAGAAAGTAGTACACAGTCAGGATAAAGGACCCCTCACTTTTAAGCAAGGGGTTTTATTATTTCTACATATTATTATGAAGAGATTAAACGTTTTCTGCGTTCATAGACCAGACTGTAACCAGGCACCAGTTGTGCGATTGCTGGAACTGAACTTTGGTTTGTAAGGATGTCTTGTCTGACCCTATCCTTATCCGGCAACTCTTCTTGCTTAGCATCTAAAACGGTTTCATCTTTCATTCTTACGAGAGTTGTTATTTTTTTCAATCCATATTCTACCCGCTCCTGGTCTGACCATAACTCAAAGTTATCAATTAGCCTTGGCTTTGTAGCTCTGATAGTAGCTTGATATTTTGCACCTGTTGGCGTGCTATTAATAAGATTTTGTTGGTAAGCAAATTTAATAATTTTAACAAGATTTTCTTTATTGCGTTTCCACGCATCTCTATTATTCTTTATTTCTTCCATTTCTTTTTCTAGTGCTTCAATATAAGCATCACATTTTTTTATTATTCCTATAATGTTATCAAATTTATTTTCATGTCTAGATGCAAGGTCTTCAATATGTTTTTGCAGATATGCACGGTCTTCTTCACTGGTGTCAGGAAGATCTTTTAAAAATGAAACGTGTTGAATTGATTCAGAAAGTTGAACGTAGCTTTGTTTGTCTGACATGGCGATAATAAAAAATAGTGTTTAAGAATTAATTTGACTCATTATGTATGCAACCGATTGACTATATTTAATCAATTGATAAGGTGGCACATGTGTTAAAGCTTTGGTAAAGACCTTCCAACAGTTACCAGTTGGGTTGTGATCAGCAGTATAAACTTGTTGTTCTTTCCAGGAATTTTTAGGTAACCAATTCATCTTATCTTTTATCCCATCATTTGTCACACGATAAAGTAAGCGCCCACTTCTATAATCAAAGTGATATACACACATATTTAAGTTGTATCCTTTCTTTCTTGATTGTTCTTGAACTATATAACGTAAAGTTTCTAGTTCTAAGTTTGAATTATTCCAGCTAATATGTTTGCAAATTGGTACGTATTCATCCTTACAAACCTGATATACTTCTTTAGCCATTTCCTGCTTGTTGGCGTTTAATTGTATCCAGGAAGGGCAACTACATTCTTGATCTTTAACCTTAACAAAATAGATTTTTTGCTCACCATTTGAATCAGTTAAGATTTTCGGTGGTCTACCAATATTAATAGAAATAGTAGAATGTGTCTGATCAGAAGAATAATCAAGAGCGGCAATAGGAATACCATTGTTTGGATCTTTAGATTTGTATTTTTTCCATACAGTGTAATCAAAAAATGAAGGTGTTCTTGTTCTATGGCATAAAAAATTATTCAGTACATTGCGACGCTCCAATGAAAGTATGGTACTGTCTACATTACAAATAACTTGAGAACCTTCAAGTGAAATTAAATTAATGTCTGTTGCTAGTAAGCCTCTAAATTTATCTGGATTTAATGTATATAGGCAATCAATAATTCTTTTTCGACCATAAATTAATTCCTGAGCTTTATTTAGTTGTTTTACTGATAAATGCATTTTAGTTGTTTTACAGGTAGAACTGTGGTGAGCATGTTGTGTTAACGTTTCCCTTGGCCACGACTGGGTTTTTTGCGTTTTAGTGTCCAGGAACCACGTTTGCGTAGGCCTCCACCAATTGATGTGCGTTTAGAAGTTGCTACAACTGTGTGGTTGCTTGAGGTAGCTTTTTTTTGAGTTGCCATGTGATTTACAGAGACAAGGGAAGCTTAGTCTTTAATTTGGTGTTAGCAGATGAAGTTTTGTTTCAACTTGACATTTTGATGACCTGTTATAAAGTGGTTGATATGCTTTAAATGCATGTCAGGATTTGATTTAACAGCGGCTCCTTTCGCTGTCGAAGATTTTCAGGGTACTGTAGAAGATAAATTTTTTGTTGCCAAGCTAAAACAAGGAATTGAGAACACTGAAAGTAAACAGGAGCTAAAACAAATTGCATGTACACTTGCTGAGCTTGCTACACAAAGGCAAAGTTTAATTCGTGGTTTGTGTAGGCGTTTAGCTAAATTTGAATCCGAATTAATTTCTAGATCTTATGAAGATAAATTAAAAGCCGCCCATAAGGACGGCTAATAACTATAGGAAATTGTTTAGGTCAGTTCAATTTCACCTGTGTCCGAACTTCTAGCACCGAATAATGCTTTCATTCCGCTCTTATCACCGGAGTCACTGACTGGCGGAAGAGTAAAATCAAGCCCTGGCTTAATTGCGTGGAAGCCAATTTCTTTTTCACATTGTTGGAAAAAAGATTTAGCATACACTTCAGGTGGACATGTTTCCCATACTTCTTCAACGAAGTCAATGTCTTCATTTGTAGAAGGAAAGAACTGCTCAATAGTCTTAGAAGTAGGTACTACCCAGGACTTAGGATAAGCAATCCAGCTTTTTTGTTTGTCACCATATTGCTGTGCTCCAAAAGTAGGAGTAAAAATAGCAGCAGCAGCTTGTTTTGGATCGAAACCAGAACCCCCCTTGGAGCCAGCATAGTCAGCAAAAGCTGATTCAAGTTGTTCAATAAAAGTTCCGTAAGCATCTGTAAATAAATTAGACGCACCACCATGTATTGAAAGTAGTAATGGTTTTTTGTGTACCGGGCTACCTTTTTCATTTACAAGGAAAGTTAATACAAGACGCCGACGCTTGTATGGGTTTGGTTTGTCCGGGTTTTTTTCTTCCCAGTCATCATATAAAAATGAATCCCGTGGGTAAAGACCCTCAATTCCACCTTTGTCTGAGTTTTCAATGAAGGTTACATCTTTACGAAACCCACAATGCAAAATTAACATGCGGGGTGTTTTAAAGAATACACCTTTATTTGAATCACCGTTGTTATAAGTGTGTTCATATTCTTCAGCTTCTGGAAACATGCTTGCTGTACCGGACCAGCCGATACGAGCTAAGACAGTATCCTTAAGAAAAAGTCCTGGCTTGGACTTGTCATTAAGGATTTGACAATTACAAAAGTCCCGGAGGACGCCTTGATACCTTTCGGTATTTTGGTAACGGTCGAGTACAGACATTACGTTCAGGAAGTGGTTAGTGGACTTGTCTCCAGAGCAGGAGTTGCACCTGCACTAGGCACTGGCCTGGAGAAGAAAACCTGTCTTGCAACAGGTATTAACCACCTAACAGGGCTAACGTTAGAACGGAACTGCGTCTTCGTCAACAGAACAAGAAATTGTTACAGGAATAGGCTTTTCAGATAACCGTGAATCGGTAGCAGGTGAATACATTTTTTCCTCACTTAATTCATTCTTAACCTTCGCCTGCTCCCCTCTGTTTTTGTTCTTACCAAATACTGAATACATTCCAGCACGTACTCTTACCTGATATGTACCGCGTTGGCTACCGTCCTGTGCCTGCCAAACGTTATACCTTAAGACACCTTCAATACTTAACTGGCGTCCAACATGAAGTAATGCTGTCAAACGCTTCGCATCATCACCCCACGACTCCATCCTAAAGCTGAGACTGTCCTCCCAAGTATGATTAAGTATCATTTGCGCTGGGGCTGACACCATTGTTGTAAATGTAAATAAATCTTCTTTACTCTGCTCTGGTATAAACCCAACACCACCAGCAAGATTTACGCGATTTATTTGTAAATTTTTGTCATTAACAACAGCTAATGCTTGATTTGGAACCAAATACATTTTGTAATCTTGTCGGCTTGGGTATAATCTTCCACCAATAAGAAGTCGTATACCAGGTTGAAACACATCAAATGTTTCCCCTGCCGCCTTATTTGGAACTACATATATTGGTACATCAGAACCACTCTTACCTACTTTGGGTAGGCTTATGCTCATGAAACGCAATCCGTTTTCATGGAACTTCTCTCCTGTGTAAGTACCAATCCCGATGAAAGAATTCATTTTTTTAGTGCAGGTGTTTGTGTGTGCAGGTTAGTGTAGCAGGTCAAGGGTCAATCGAAACCAAGGGTACCCTAGCTTCCTCTAATAATTTTGAAGATAAAATAAAATTTTCAATCCATCTACTTGGAACAGCGTCACAGCTTTTTACATAAACATTCTTGATTCCAGCATTGATAAGTGCCGCAGCACAACGGCTGCATGGATGCATAGTGATATAAGCACTACAACCATTGGTACTAACACCGTGAATTGCAGCCGTAATGATAGCATTTGTTTCTGCATGGATCGTGAGCTCATACTTTTCTTCACGGTCCATTAATCTATTTATATCATCGTTTATTCCTTTTGGGAAGCCATTGAAACCAGTTGAAATAATTCGACGTTCTTTTATTAAGACACAGCCAACTTTTGTTGATGGATCTTTACTCCACTTAGACACAAGTTCTGCCATCTGCATAAAACGCTGGTGCCATACATACTCGTGCGCGTTCATAATTTTTAATACTTATTAATCGTTTACAACTTCAAAATGTTGTCCAATTACTTCTTGAATAATACTTTGTCTTTCAAGTAAAGCGGAAATTAAATTTTCAATGTCTTTACTCATTAAGAAAAGTTCTTTTAGGTCCATTCCCTCAAGGGATTTTTTTGTGGTTTCGGTTGCAGGGTTTGTCATTTTGGTGGTTGTGTCGTGCAAAGTATACTAGATAACGGGTTAAGGTTTAGTGGCTTTCCATCCAATTTTGACCAACCCTCGCTTCTCCGGTTAGCGGGCACTTGAGATTAAAGTATTCACCAGCTTTTCTAAAGGAATCGACAGCTAGTTTCATATAAACTTCAACATGTTCAGGCTTAACAAGAGTCTGAAATTCATCGTGGATATGAGCAACATACCCCCAATCCTCACCAAATCTTAACCCAATTGCCTCTAAATCTTCATACAAAATACATGTTGCCTTCTTAACTGTTATCGCTCCAGTTGATTGAAGTAATTGGTTTAAAGCTGAATGTTTAGATCTTATTTGTAATTTGCGTCCATCAATACCAACAAGGTGGCCTTTTTCTGTAACTCTTTTTTCAATTAAATCTTTTAATTGTTTAATGGCAGGTAAATTTTCATAAAATGTTTCCATTGTTTTCTTACCTTGTGTATATTGTTTATTCTCATCTTCAAGCGGTAAGATAATACTACCAACTTTTTTTGCACCTGCACCGTAAGCCAGAGCAAATATTAGTTTCTTTGATAAATCTCTTTCTGCTTTTGTTATAGGCCGATCACCACTATACAAACCGAACATACGAGCATTATAACTATGAATATCGACATTACTGTCACTAACAAGCTTTGCATATTCTCCTCCATCAAAATATGCAAGCCACGCTCCGAGCGCCCGCAATTCAAGTCCAGATGCGTCGGCGCCAACTAATTTCCACCCATCAGGAGCGTAAAAAAGAGCGCGACATTCAGCCCCATAAGCGTGACCAACACTTGGTACTTGGGCCATATTTGGACGTTTATGGCTACAGCGTCCACTGATACAAGCGTTTGTAATAACCTGTCCGTGAATCCTACCGTCGTTATAAACTTGAACATGTTTAAGCCATGCTTCTTTTCCTTCTGCAATTTGTCCAAGTCGTTTATTTAACGTTTGATATTCAGCTAGTATCTTAGCTTCAGGATATTTTGCTCCTAGTTTTTCTAAAACATCGTCATCTACTTTAGGATTACCTTTTTCTGTAGCACAAAAAGTAATTTCTGGATATAGCTCTTGGAGCCTCCTTGAGGTCTGTGTTCTTGACCCTGGATTAAATACCTCAGTTTTGTTACTTAAACGTTTTCCTGTTTTAGTAGACCACCTTTCTTTTACTATTGGAGGAAACACTACTTGTAATTTTTCATTAATTTCATTTCGTTTTGCCTTTAGAGTATTAACCAAAGCGTAGGCAGCCTTTTCATTGAAAGGAAAACCAAATCTTTCCTGCTTATCCATTATTAGAGCAAACTGGTGTTCTAGGTTTAATGAGCGCTTATCTGCATCCTGGCGCAACATATATTTATATAATTCAAGCGACACTTTAACGTCGCCTTCGCAATAATATTGCATTGTTTTAGACCACGTATCCCAAACACTTTTTGTATTATCTTCCTCATCTTCTTGATTTTTTAACTCAGATTTGAAATCAATTTTATTTACACCAATTCGCTCACCCCAAGCAGCAAGTGAATGACTGCCAATGTATTTACGGTTCATGTGACCATATTTTGCGTGATCAAGAGGCGCTAGTTCTGGCCAAAACAATCTACTTGTTATCAATGTATCAAAATAATCACAGCCTGCTTTTAATTTAAGTTTTGGATATATTTTTCTTAATGCTGGCAAGTCAAATTTTATTATGTTATGTCCAACTAATAATGTAGCTTCGGATATGTAGTCCAAAGCATGTGCAATTGGTAAATAACCATCTTGATCAGCACAACTAATAAACTTATTACTATCTAAATCATAAAGAACAATACAATGTATTTTGTTTAAAGTTGGTAGTAGCCCGTTAGATTCTAAGTCAAGAATAAATCTTGTCATTAATAAAAATTTTTATAAAGGGCAGAAATGTTAGTAATTTCTAGGTCTTCATTTACCTTTTCATTTTGGATGCGGCTAAGAATGTTTTTAGCCTCTGTTAAGTCGGGTAAGCACATCGCTTTGTTTAACACTTTTGTGTCATCTATTGGTAGTAATGTAAATCCATTACCGTTTCTATTGATGCAAAGAATTTTTGTAAATTCTTTATTACACAGAACAAAACCTCTTTGCATGGCTCAGTCCTTGATACTGGCATGATCCGGGACAGCCCGCATCAAGAAAAGATCTAGGGCAATGTGCAGGAACAGTGGCGCCATCTTAAATGCTTGTGGTGGAAGCCCACCAAACAAAGCAGAAAGTTTGTCGCTGAGGTCTGTGCGATGCATTTCTTCAAACTCAACGCTTAGCATTTGAGCTATATTAAGGATGAAGTCACTTAGATCTTCGTCCTGATGCTTCAGCTGTTCAACAACTTCCCACAATAGTGGGTCGCTTTGAATCATTTTAATTAACTCTTCCATAATGAGCTATCGTATCTGCCGCCAGATTACCACCCGTACATTTCAGTGCAAGTCTGGAATTTGTAAAGTTTTTATGGAACCTTGTGAACAGGTTAAAGGCGGCCACTGGTCATGGAACTTTGGTTTTGCTGTTGGCAAGTCTAAGAGACAGTTAAATGATTGGTACAATAATCGAAACAGGAAGAGTGTAGGTAAATTAAAAAATAAATTTACCGGAAAAGAAGGTGCTACTTTACTTTTAAAAAGTTTTAATTTTTGTTTTAATATGAGATGGAGTATACCCCCGGGAGATTTAATTATTGTAAGTTGTGATTCAGGTGAACCAGAAAAACAGTTTAGAATTTATAAAAAACTTATTAGGGGTGAAGGTAAAAGAAAACATCTGGATTGGGTTATAGATGAAGAAAATAAAAAATTCTTTTGGTATCGTCCTCCGTATCCAGATGATTTAATTTGGAAAAGTGTTAAGCAACATAATGTAAGAATTATTTCTGCTGAAGTTCGGAATCCTCTACAAGACAGCCTAACGGACTTTGCATACTTTCAAAGTTTTGATATTCTTCGATTGAAGCAACATATTCATCAACCCAGTGGCTGAAAGCAGATTGCAGAACCCCTGGCTCAATCCATATGGTAAGTTGCTTATGAGCGTATTTAATAAGTTCTAGTGATTCCTTATCATTTTTTGTTATGGCATTATCCAACAAACGTATAAGCATAGCATCCAACCATTTGTTAGGTTGCTCTCTAGGATCCAAGTATTTCATCATGATTTTTGCATTGAAAGTATTGCAGCTAATACAAAAGTGAAATTAATTATTGCTAAATAAAGTCCACTTAATACCGGATTAAAAATAAAAACAAGAGTACATAAAACCCATAAAATAAATGCAATTAGTCCAGTGAATTCAGGTGTCATTCAATCAATTTCAATTACAATACGACGTAAATGGCCTTTATTATCTCTTTGTTCGTAAATATTAAATTCCCCATCACCTACTTCGGTATTAAAACTAGCACCAAAAGAGACGGAAGAACGACCGATAGCACTTGAAAGGTTTTCAAGGTAACACGGGTCAACAATACAGATACTACCGGAATCACAGCTTACGGAATTGATTTTTCGTGGTTGGCATAAAACAGACATGGTAATTAGGCATAATAAAAAGGGACCGTTTTCTCGAAAGAAGTGTCCCAGTAGGGGTGTTGTACGTTTATTATAGCAGTTGGGGCGAAGAAGAACCGTTGACAGCCCCGTCCAGAAAGGGAATCAGGATTTTTACGGTTTCCCCTGATTGGTAACAGATGGGCCGTGCCGCTGATCACGGGGCGGCCCCTCCCTTATGTTGACAAGTTAATTTTTCTTAAATGCAGCACTTGCAATTACTGGAAACTGCCCGGTAAAAATTACTTTTATTGTGTCGGCAATAGTTCTGTGCTCCTGTTGGGTTTCTTCTGCTGTTCTAGCCTGGAGATAATGAATCCAGGAACGTAAAGTTGCGTTTGCATAAAGAGTTGTTTTTGTGCATAAGGGTAGTATTCTGCGTGCAGTTTCTTTCGCTATATCTGCGTTTATCATTTCTTCATAAAGTTCTCTTGTTTTAGTAAATAATTCACCAGAACGGGTCATAAATTCAGCAGCTATTGTAACGTCTAAATCATCGAAACTGTTTTGACGGTTTTTATAATCTTGCCTTCTAAAAGATGGTAAAGTGATCTCTTGAGCCTCAGAGTATCTGGTTGAATACTCTTGAAATGATATAGATCTGTGCCTAATAATTTGTGCAGCAATGTCGCGTTCAGTATTTATTTTTACACACATGTTTGCCATTTCAAATGGCGACCAGTGTTTATGACTAATTAAATATTTAAGAAGTCGTTCTGATGTTTCGACATTAGTTGCATTTTCTGGTGAACTGACACGGGCCATTTGCACAATCATTTTTTCTGCATCCGGAGTAATCCAGACAAGTCCTACTGAGCTCATTTGTTTAAGAAGTTGTTAATTTAAAAATACTTTTTAAGTTTTTTCAGTAATAGTCATTTGTTCAATTACGTCAGTACATTTATATTTTGTACCGAGAAATTGAATAACGTAGTATCTTTTATTTTTGTGCAATGTCCCGGCAGTAGAGCCGGGAGCAATGCGACCGTTTTGTCTTTTCCATCTCAAACCACTGGGGACAGAAGAATCTGTTACCAAGTAGTCTGTGAAATCACTCTTCCTCTGTTTCTGTAGTAACGACATTTTCCTCCTTAGTGAATTCTTCTAAAAGATCTTTTACTATATCTATAATAGTTTTGTTAAGTTCTTCTTTTTCCATCTTACTTAAATAATTGTATTCAGGATTTATATTTTCATCCCAACTTACTCTCATCCCTTCTTCATCTATGATTATTTCAAGTGTGTCTTGAATAGGCTCTTCTTGGTCTTGTTGCGGGGACATGGATTCTGTTGTCATTGTTTGTTAGTTACTAAAGAATTGTTGGCGTTTTTAACAAGAGCCCTTCGCGCACATGGGTAACGCTTCATGGCTTGTTCTTGTGCAGCAAAAGCAGTTTTTGCTATTACTACGGTTTTGATTGGTTGGCCGTTACCGAATAGAACGGTAACGTTATAAGTTCTTTCCATTAAATTGATACATGTTTCCAGGTTAAGTTATTATCAATTTGGTATATACAGCTTGCATTTACTTCGTAACACCTTGCCAGCTCTCTATGCATGGCTGTTTTGGATGGATAACTATTTATAAAATTATTATCAGATAAAAGTAATTTAATTTCTTTTACTTTGGCAACACTAAGTTTTGCGTTACTGTTATTTTCGCCTACGTTTTTGCAAGTTGTTGGCATCATCCGCCCCCTTGCACGTTTGTAAGTTCTACCTATTGTTGGGTTTGCATTAACAGTTGTCTGCATTGGACGTGGGATAATTTTATCAAGCGGTGCTGTAATCATTATTTTATTTCCTCCGCGAGTTGCGGTTAGCACCAGTTGTCCGTCTGTTACGTCAATATTTGGTTTGTCCTCCTCAGTAATTTGCAAAGACTGGATTGATTGAAAAGCAAAGTGGTTCATGGCAGGTGGAGAGCAAAGTCGGGGTTTAGATTTAGGTACCCCTTTGGACTTGCACACTATAGAGGTGATAGGGTAGGATGACAAGTGTGCAAAGGATAGATGAACCGGTTCCGTGCAGGAGGCCGGTTCTTTTTTTCGCATAAAAAAACTGACTCATTGGCCAGTCCTTTTATTTATTGGTATATCTTTATACTATTTGCTTCTTATATAGTAACTTTGGCGACAGATGTGAGGTAAAAAGGTTACTTCACTTATCTTCATCAAATACTAAGAACTTCTTAACTTCTTTATCTGAAGCGTTAATTAAATTTAATATTGTCTTAAGTTTTTTTTCTGCTGTTAAAGCCCTGCCGCTCCAATACACAAGGTGTTGATTGGTTTTGTTAAGTTCTGTTTCTAAAGCAGTTTGGAATAAAGATGATGGACTTAGGTCTAGGTTAGATTCTTTCCATCTTTGATGAAGGGCATCGGGGACTGAAACGCTGACTACTATTGCCATGTATAAAAAAATTGTGCTACCTAAACGATAGCACAACCTTGGTATCTGTGTACTGTTAATTAATTGAGTAGTGGGTTCTATGTTATTGCAGACTGTATATCAAAGTTGACGATGTAGTTTTTACTGGCAATTACTGGAAGCGGTTCGCTTATTGAGGTTCCATCTGTAATAAGTTTCAGTGCGTTGCTAAACTCCTCTGCTTCATCCATGGAAGGGAAGTGGGGCGCAAAGGTTCCCACTCCCTGGTGATGTATTAATACAGTGTAACCAAGAACCGGTAGCTTCATAGGAGTGGTTGTGATGCTGTTTTACGCTAGCAGGACAGGTCCCGATTTGTAAAACATAGAAGGGTTGTCTTGAACTGCAAGGTCTGCTTCCTCGTGGCTGCTGACCACCCTCACGATCTCACTTTTACCTGTAGCTGTTTTTGTCATGACAGCCCAAACAAGTTGAGAGGTGAAAGGCCTTATCCGGCAGGTTGAATCGATGACTTCTGACGAGTCCATGACTTATTGATCTCTGGTATCTCATTATGCGAGGCATGAATCTGCGCTTTTGCATGAGATTGTGTGAGTCAAAGCCATTGGTACCACTACATAGTCAACGCATTTACACTACCAGACAAACATGGAATACAAGTTAAGAAAAAGTTAAATTGTATTCAATACTACATTTAGTTTTTCAATGGAAGGATGGCATAAAATTATTTCTGAAATTATTAAGCATTCTTGGGAACCTTTCAATAAGCTGTGCTACTTGCCAAGTTTTAATTACCCTGAAACTTTTATACTTATAGACCTTATCAAAACTCATGATGATTACAAGAACTGAACTGATGTCATACAGTGTCTTGATGATCATTTTGATTTTACGATAGATCTTCCAGAACTTGCGCACTCCTTCATGCTGGCTATGTATGTAGTCGTGGTCTTGGGATTTGTAGAAGTGCTGGGCTTTGGTTCTGTACATTAGTAAGCAAAGAGTTGGAGTTTACTTGAATCAATTAGCTTGATGTCTGCTCTTGGCTGCAGGGATTTTGCAACCAAGAAAAAGAATTTGGCTGTATTCCTCTGTATCCAATACAGAGTTTTTTTTCCATATGCTTTTATTAATAAAGCAGTTAAAGCCAAGGAAGCTATAAGAAGTGTTGTTGTCATAAAAATATGATAATAAAAATCAACGCTTTGGTTCTGTACATCAGAAGTAAACCAGTTGAAGTTGGAGTTTGATAGAATAAGTAAAAATATTTAAAATGCCGGATTCATCCTTCTTCCCTTCTAATACGACACAATCGGGTCCGAGCATGGGAATGGGTTACCCTGGCGCACAGCCAATTGATAGGCCTTTAAGGCCGATGGCGGCATATAGAACTGATCAGAATTTAAAAGTAAAAGGAGGGTACGTTAATCAGTATGGTACTGACATACAAGCAGATTACACACCAAGTTCTAATGCAATTGGTGGGCACATAAAAATTCCAGTTGGTGATCATCAGAGTGGCTACCGTGCTGGGGTAGAAGGTTTTTACCGCCCTGGCGGTGTACCAGGAAGTAATGATTACGGCATAATGCTTAATTTTGGTAAATTTAATACTCCAAAAGTAAGTTCAGAGGAAGCGTTAGGATCGGTAAATAATCCAGCTATGCGTCAATTTTTTCAAAACAATCCAGATGCTCTTGAAAAATTTAGACGACAACAAGTTGATTCTCAGTTAGGAATAGGAAAACCTGGAACGCAAGAATACGGTTTTAATTTAAACATGGATACAAATACAACACGTTCTCAGACTCCTCAAAGTTTAATTCAACAACGTGTATACAATGAGCAGCTTATGCCTGCTTACAACAATGCTGTTACGCAAAGTCAAAATGAAGCAGCAAAAGAAGAATTTTCAAAACAAAAAGCCAATGGGCTATTGCAAAATTATGTTAACAATATGAGCGTTAACGCTCTTCCGTAGTCAGGTCCAATGGTTTCTTTATGTAGTTGTAGCAGGGAAAGGTTGGCTGATAAATTTGTTGTTGGAAATAAGCAGGATTGTAGATGAATGGATTTACTCCAATAGGACCACACAAGTAGGTTGTCCCAACAAATCCACATAAAGAAGCAAACCCAGTAAGCATTACTTTGTCTCGCGTGAATAGGATAATCGGTTAATTTCCGATTTAGGTAGTTAATTTAGTCTTCAGTTTCGTTTTCTTTGTCTTGTTCAAAACGCCATTTGATTGGGTCGTCTATGACTTTTTCTTCCGCTGGGGTAGCCAATAGTTCTATTACGTAGAACAGTTCTAGAGCTTCATCTAGAGAGATTTCCGCTTCACTGGTAAGTAAGCTCAAGAATTCAGGGTTTTCTATGAGCTCTTCAATTGATCCAATGATCGTGTCGATCTTTTCAAGATAGTTCACAGAACGATAGCAATTACTAAAATTGTATCAGGTTAAATCTTAAGCCCTGAAAAACCCCCATTAGACTTAAAAAGCCTTTCTTTGAATGTTTTTACCTCGTTTTCTGGGTTTTCTACATTGGATACAATGAAGTGCTCGCCGTTTTCAGTAATAAAACCGCAGACAATACTGGTACCAACCTTGTCAGCAGCTTCTTTCATTTTGGTAACAATTTGCATTGACTGCAGTTGATGCATGCTTAGTTCGCTACAACTGCTTAGATCTTTGTAGTCGTCACGTGGTTCAGAATTAATTCTATTCATGATTGTTTGAATAAATTTTTTGCATTTGTTCCTGTACAAAAGGAACTGTGGTTGGTTTTTCATTCAATAAATATCAATTTGTTTTGTGATTCCTATATCAATTGACTTTAAATTAAATTGTTTGCCTTGTGAATTTGTTAACCTGGTGAGGGTAATAATACCTGCTTTCATTATGTGACCGCTTAGTTTTCCAAGTGGTGTGTTTACATTTAAAACAGTGAAGTCGTTTGGTGGACCAATAGGTGGAACTGGTGGCATTGGTTTGAACATAATAATTCCTCAGTTGTAGATAAGTCTAAATTTATCTTTAGCTTGCCTTAAGA
>Ga0247843_1003736_pt1 | contig 24152 bp, 17 predicted proteins | sample LaCruzMarch2017__FD_192420 | JGI IMG/M metagenome (GOLD analysis project Ga0247843, IMG submission 192420) | Freshwater microbial communities from meromictic Lake La Cruz, Castile-La Mancha, Spain - LaCruzMarch2017_8m | ecosystem: Environmental > Aquatic > Freshwater > Lake | place: Spain...
TGACCCCCCCCCCTTAGTTTATAAACTCCGAAAGTTTACAAAAAACCGGTACATAGTTTATAAACCCCCCGGAGTTTCAAAACTAGCTGCAACAGATCGAATATCGTAGCGACCGACAATGAAGACCTATCAACTAAAGTTCCTCGCGTGGACCTTCTCGGCATTCCTCCCACCAGACGATGACGATGCCACTGACGGTCAAACTACCATGGAGGCTGTACAGTGTCAGCATGTTGATTGTTACGACCTCCTCGATGTACGACGAAATGCCAATGCCGATGATATTAAAAAGGCATATAAAAAACGTTCACTGCAGCTCCATCCAGACAAATTACGACAACGGGGGATGAAGTTTGAAGGACAGGTCATTACCGAAGAGGAGGCACGGGCACGATTCCAACAAATGAAGTCAGCGTACGATGTATTGAACGACCCGAAGAAACGTAAGGTATATGATGTATTAGGACATCGGGGGATGGACTTTGTGAATAATCCTAGTCATGCATGGGATCCGCAAATATTACTCGGGAATTTGGCCAAAAGTTCTGTGATTGATCGGGCCAAATTGATGACATTGATCCTTGTTTTCTTTGGATTGATATTATTACAACCCATACTCGTGTGTGCCAAGGTCGATCAGATGCTGGAGATGAATGGTGGAGCATTAATCAATTCTAGTTGGGTGGCTATTTTCATACCATTTTGGTTCTTTGCGACATTTTACGGAGTACTCTTAGTGATTGGCAGGGCCAAGCTTCCTCTCCTGCAATTAATTTCGTTTGTGATGGGTGTGCTATTTCTCGCCCTCAAGTTTGACAACGTATTGGTGTGGAACTATGCAGCAATATTCGCTCCCTTCTACGTATGGTTGTTCCTTCGATTAGTCGAAGCCAACCTTGACATCAAAAGTATTCGAGCACACATGTCGAAAATGGTAACAATAGAGTTTATTGAGAAATATGTAATCAATGAGAAGAAGCAGGATGAGGCAGGAAATGACATTGAAGATCAACTCCATCGTACATACAATGATCTGAACGAAGAAGAGCGAGATAATATTAACAAGGAATACGTAATTGTCCATGTTCCACCGAAGACTACGGCTCCGGGGGAAGATGGCAATTTGGAAGAGGATGATTTCGAAAGAATTGAACGCAGTCCAGAATACCGAGAAGCAAAGGTTCAACATCAGATGGCATCGAAATCAATCCAACGGATTTTTCTTCCGGATGTACCGCTCATCGTGCTAACAATTGTGCAACTTGATATGCAAAAAGATTGGAACTGGGGATTAGTCTTCTTACCAGTGTGGCTAGCCATGATATTCGAATGCTGTGGTGGGTGTTATGGATTCTTTTGCACATCTGCTTTAGCACATATTGAGGTCCAAGAAGCGTTGGCAGGCCATATTGCAAAAAAGCAAGAGGCACAGGAAAAGAAAAGTGGCGAAGGAGTCAGTGCCGGTGATGATCAAGCAGTTAATGGAGAGGCCTGCGAGGTTGAGGGTACTGAGTCATCATCATCGTCATTATTCGCATCAATAAATGGAGATATGCCGGCAAATGTTGAAACGAATGGGTTAAAAATTGAATCCACCACCCTCCTTGGTGAACTGTCAACACCACCCCCGGAGCAAATGAGTGTAAAACAGCTGCGAGATGCAATAAAGAAGTCAGGTCTTACCGAGCAAGCAAAGGGGATGACAGAAAAATCTGAGTTGGTGAATCTTCTCAAGAATAGCACTGCCGCCGAGACCTCTACTGCTGACGTAGCGACAAATGCAACAGAAATGAAGACCAAAATAGATACAGCAGTTAGTGTCGTGCCCACAACCATGAATACAGCAAAATCCAATGGAAATGAAGAAACAAAAGAACCCCAGGGGGAAGAGGACGATGATAATGAATTCATGTTTGAAATGGACGAGGACACATTTAATTTCTACCAACAGGCTGAGGCGGAGGCAGAGAATACAGCAGTTGAGGCACAATCAAAAGCCGTTGGCTCGTTTTGCAATCTCATCTTTCAGGCTATAATAACATCACTATTTGTTGCCAAGTTGAATCAGGTGTACGAAGAACGAGATGAGGATGGTGAAGACTCTGCAGGCACGAGCTCATTTAGCTCATTTTGGATACTATTCCCTTTCTTTTTTCTTTCGGGAATCATTATTTGTTGTTTCTCTTGTGCCATTTTTGGTGCGAGTGCAGTAGACTCTGCCATGTCTCCCGAGGAAGGAGGTGGTGAAGATGCTGCTAATGATGCAGGTGGCGTTGACGTGCAAGCAGGATCAGCTGATGATCAAAGTGGCACCAAGACTAGCCCAATTATACCAATGCAACCAGTCCCTTTCGCGGACACTGACTCTAAGCAAAAGGATGATGACCAACCTTCTACTCAAGTTAGCACAGAGAGTAGCTCAAAAAGGGTTGAAAATGTTGGAAATGGGACAAGTGATACTGATGCACCGAGTACTGCTGGAGACAGTGCAATGGATGACTTAGATTAGAAGTGTTGTTCGCTTATTTATGATGAACCTTTGTCGCAACGGTTGTTAATGTCGCTCTTCTCTCTTCAATCGATTATTGTCGGTCTATTGTTTGGACTGTTTAAGATATGATTAATTATTTTTTACTTAGAATTCAATTATTTGGTTTCACATTCATGTCATTTAGCCATGTCCTTGTCGAATTGTCGAGTAAAAAATCAACGGCATGGTCAATTGGCTGTATAATAACTGGAATAGAGCACAGCCCTAGTGCAGTTGGGAACCATTTGATCGCGAAAGCAGGTAATCCAACCGTCCGTGAAAGAGCCATCCTCGATGAACGAACAATGAAGTTAATCACACCTCCAGGTATAGCAACACTTGCCAACCCCTGCCAAAGTAATGTATCGAATCCAGCAATGGCAGCTCGTACATTCTTTGGACGTTTTGTTTCTTTTGCTGCAGCGATGGTGTTATCATCTTCAGACATTACTGAATAAGTCGCTACTGCAGAATCAGCTAGACAATAACCAAATGCAATAAGGTACGAAGGGATGACAAACTTTGGATACTGGAGTCGAAAACTCTCGCCAACCTCGTTGGCGTAGCCACAGTACCTTAATGGAGAGTCACGAAATATATTGTAGGGACCTGCTCCGTCGTTCGACTTGGGATCATTATCGTTATTGTTGGGATGATTCATACCCAATAATATCACGTGGACTCAGACATCCGCCGCGAATAACTGTCGGAACATCGGAGGAGGCTGGCTTGGCGGGGCGAGAATGACTTTATTTTCAATCGAGCCCAAACATGCAGTAAAGCGTGAGGATTACTTTTTAGTCAGTCTTTCGGTTTTTGCTTAATATTGTTGGCTGTTGGAATGGTACCTATGGGGGGGGGGATCAATCAACAGCATATTATCTAGCGGCTGAATATGCTTCTTCTCACCGCCCGCTATCTTTTGGCGAAGAATATGCCTGGATTTGCTGCTTCATTGCCTCAGCAAGACAACACCAAAGACTGTGGAATATACATGCTTGAGAATGTCGAGAGAATGTTACAAGGAACACATACCTTTGACACGATTTTGTAAAGGCTAAACGGACGAACAAATTCTTTGGAATCAATGAATATGATAAGCACGACATCGAGCAGAAACGAGAGAACGTAGAGGACATAACAATATAATCAAACGCGTTAGTTACCCCCACAACTTGATCGTATTATCTCTGCTAGCACTCAAAAGTAGCGCTGGATTTTGCACTTCCTTCAAGTCTAAGATCGAATCTATATGTCGGCTATCCGGCTTGACAACACCTTGTCTATTGTACACCGGTAGCTTACTGCTTTCCATCATACTAGGATCGATCGGTGGCGGCTGCCTACACAATAGTAGACGCGATTTACCACCCACCTGTTCAAAACTCGGCGATGACTGGTTTCTGTCCAAACCACTTACGCAACATGACTTTGAACCAGACTTCAGGTCCCATAATCTAATCATGCGATCTGAACCACCTGTTATTAAATATGAATGCCCTTGTGGATTAATGCACCCAGTCAAAGCATTAATTCTGACGCTGCCTTGAGATTTTGTTGTTGTCATTTGAATCGCCTTATCTAAGGATACAATTCGTTTTCCTAATCGACTTGGGATGTTGACACTTTCAAGATTGGGAATGGAAAGACAGTCAGAGGGCAGTGCCACTTGGTCAACATATGAAAGTGACGAGTCCAATACGCGGTAACATTGGATGCATCCTCCAGTTGATAAGTCAAAAAGCGATGCTTCATTATTATCGCACCCCATAAAAACCATAGGTCGACTCGCCTCGTTTGGAGAAGTGCCAAATGCATCAATAAGTCGAGAGATTGGAGAACCCCTACAATGGCGCCAAAGTTTTACCATGGTTTGATATCGAATGTCCCACAAGCCTACATATCCTCTACTTGTACCAGCCACAACCCAATTCCTGTCATTTCCAACGTCCATATCGGTAAGATATCCAAGTTCTGGCTTTAAATTCAACGAAAAAGGTTCTCGAGCAATCCTAAGATCTAAAGAGTGTATATTACCACGTTGGGTTGCAAATGCAAGTATCGAAGCAGATGGGGTATTGAAATGGTTGACAGCTAACACTTCTCCTTCGCCAAAGTTAATGTTGCGCAGTGCACTATGGCCAGATACTCTCGGTCTTTTCATGAACTGACTCTGATTTGAGGTTACCGTGTCGACTCTCCAGACGTGAAGCGAGCCATCACTTGCTGCGGTTGCGACTGAATGAGTGTGCTCTAAAATGCAGCAGTCATTTATCCTGATACGAGAATGATCATTCCCAGCTTTGTGACCATCATATGTCAGACAGCTGTGTATATCGCCACCAGAATCGTGAGTCTGGCGTAATTCAAATACTTTGCTAGTGCCGTCAAAGCTGGCAGACACAAAGAAAGACTGATCTTCGGAGACGGCTAAGCGATTGACGGGTCCTACGTGCTCTGTTCCCGTGCTACCAAGAAACTTATCCTCTTGTGGACGCCAGATATTCTGTGTATTAAAACATTCATTGCGAGCTAGACCAAGGCTTGGCGAAAGGGGAGGTACATCTAAGGCCTGGATTTTACAGTATGCGTGTGAATTCTCCGGGACTAGTTGGTCAATAATCGCAGCGGCTCCATACTCGCCTCTGCAGGCCGATTCGGCGAGTCGGACCACTGGTCTACTAAGAAAACCAGTTATTATTTCATCGGTCAGATCATCTTTATTTCCTACACTACGAGCAAGCTGATTCTCATCCATTTTGTTAATTAAGATACGATTCGATGCTTCATTTGGGATTTCAATATTGAGGTCGTAGACTAGAAAACGATGAGGAGCCAATTAAGATATTTCAACGAAGAAATAAGTGTAGGTCCTATGTGTAGCTCAGACTAAATTACATACCTTTTTGAAGAGATGAATGACCCAGTGTATGGATAGCCGCACTAAGACACTGGTTTTTTGATGCAGCTAAATGCAGCGGTTCATACCAAATGAAATCACTTTTTGCCACTAGCTCCACCGAGTTTTGACTTGGCACAGAAAGAGAATTGGCAAGCTTTGCAGAAGTTTCGAGCTCAGCCTGAATGTCATTCGATGGAGTCAGGTTTGCTGCACTATTTCCTGAAGTCGTTGGATCTTTTGCACAAGCCAGTAAGTGAGGTGTTGACTCAAAAGTTGGCTTGAATTTGAGATATGGTTTCAGGAGTTGATTGACAATAATTTCTGAGTCCGCAACACCAAGCAATCGTGAGCACATGCATATCAACGACGCTACACCCGTTCGAACAATGTGTGATGGATGAAGCAACAATGGTCCACACTTTTCAATCACACCTTGCTTTTTACGGCGAGATCTGACTGGGCTTCTAGATTGATCAGCCGAAGCGATTTCGGTTCCGAGAAGCGATGTTCGTGTCAGAAGTGACAAGGAAGTTAATGCGTTCAAGCAAGATACTGCTTCATATATAACCTGCTCAACATTGTCGTTCAAGGATGTTTCAATGCAAGGGACAACAAATTGCTCAGTCGCTGCTCTCCCAACAGAGACACAAACGCTGCGCACGAGAAACAAACGTGAGTTATTTGATGGTATCGAGATGATGAATCAATAACATATGGTTACTTACGATGGCAAATGTCTACAAAGTGTGGCTCGTAATTGCCAATCTTTCCTATCATTTAAGAATGCAAGGATGATGGGCAGGATTTGGAACGAATACTCCACACCAAAGAAATTACACAGCCGCGGCAAGCCTCGAAGCAGAGCTTGTTTGGATTGAGATGAGTGATCTGATGTATCGGTTGTTATATGTACTGCCCACCTAAATACAACCTCATGCAGTGCAGCAAGGTCAGAATCATATGTACTAGTAATCATCGTTGTTGTTGCATCCAGGGAGTTTGTCGTTCCCGATGTCTCTGAGACAACAGCAAGCTTATCATTAGACGATGGTGCATCAAGAGATTGTCGTCCAGCGACTGTCTCGTACAATCTAACGGAGTGCCCAACATCAAGGAACCTTCTTGCAGTCTGAGCAAGAAGTGCTATATTTTGTGCAAAAGCTACCCTCACTACAAGCGAGTTATCTGTTATTAGATGTGCAACCTTTTTGAACACGTAGCGAGGGAAAATGGACGCATCCGACGGAGGGAATGTCGTCACAGCTGCAGAAAAATTATGCAATGTGCGATGAGTTAAAAGTATTAGGTGGACATGGAAAGCTTCAAGTAATATGACTTACCGGATAAGACAGATGCGAGGACGGATATCCCAGACGCCCGCACAATTGGTTCTGAGTCATTAAGAAGTGATATTACGAATGGAATTATCCGTTGAAGTCTAATATCATCCGACGAAAATAAAGCAATTCTATGCATCAATTTTAATGCCACAAATTTGGATGAAGCTCGTTGAACATGCCCCACAGAGGAGAAAACGATCTGTAGCGGAATGATGATTGCAGATTGTGAAGGTTGTGAAGAGCCATCAATCCGAAACGAAAGTTTCGGAAAATGATCGAACATTGCCACCGGCTTGATTGTTTCTGTTTGCGTTGATGAATTATCAGCATTAGTATAAAATCCAGAATCAAGCTGCCTCAGCAAATCCTCGGTTTCTATAAGAAGCTCCTCCATTGATAAGTCGGATAAATCCGTTTCTTTCTTTTCTTCGGCTGGCATTGTTGGCTGTGCTTTGGCTTGGTTTGGCGTCACCGAAGAGGAATTTTTGTATCGAAGCAAAGTAGGACCAATCACTCGGGAAAAGTATTCTTTGCCCCAGGCATCATCGACCCCAACTGTCGTATTCAGCAGTTCCCCATAATTCATGGCGACCATTGCGATACGAGCGTCTGGCGACAATATTTGTGTCCGAAGACGTAGCATGAACGGGTACAGTGCGGAACCAAAACTAGATGGAATAGGAGCACTCATCGACTTATCGTTAGAAGATATTCTCTCTAGATATTCCACAGGCGTTAATCTTGAGACTGGGTCCAAAGTCAACATGTGTCGACACGCCGCACGCATCTTCGATGATTCAATCTTGTCAAGCTTTTGTTTCAGCGACTGTGGGAGTGGAATATTATTGCCCACGCTTGCACCACACCGACGGTATTCCATCAAATCTCCTAAATCCATTGCCCGCTCTCCATTTAAGAATAATTCAATTAATACACATCCCATTGAGAAGACATCCATTTCCGGTGTTAATGCTATCGGCGCGAACGATTCACCACCCGGACTATAAAATCGCTCAGGTGCGAGACAACACTTCTTTTGACTATTATTTCCACCCCCACGATGTCCACTACCGACTGAATTGACATCTTCTACAGCCGCCGCCGTCGTCGTTGCCGTCATCGTCGACGACGTTGATGATCCAAATCCTCGTCCTTCGAACCAATGTATCCACGGACCAGGATCATCATCTGGAAGTGCCATCGGCTTGTAATGCTGACACCCGACGTCACCTATTAGTACCCAATTCCAACTGGTCAGTAATACATTCTCAGTTGTTAAATGGCCATGGCACACATCCGCATCGTGGAGAGATTGAATTGCTATCAGTAATTGATAAACAATCCAATTCTTTTCAATAGAAGTTAGGAACGGACGCGATAGGAGACGATCTGACAATGATGCATGTGCATGCTGTCGTAAGAGGTAGATTGTTCGTGACACGGGAGGTGGTGCAACGCCAGTGACAGCACCGGTAGTGCTTGCCCCAACAATCCATCGTGCGTAAACGAGGATGTGAGGATGAATGACAGGATCGGCAAGGAGGGCACGTAATCGCTTAAGTTCAGCATCACTCTCAGCGAGTATTTCACGTAAGGGAGCCTCACCACGTTCACTCCGGACAACGAATGACTTGCATGCAAGTTCAATCGTCAGGGGAAGGGAGGACGACGATGATGATGACGAGTCCACTGCGTTGTTCCCTCCTACCCTATTCTTTGCGATATTGTCGCGTATGCGTGATGATCTGACTCTAACGCGGTACGATCGCATCATTCGTCCACTCCCAGGCCAAAGCCTACCGACGTTGACCACCTTGGTCACAGCATCCACACCTGCAGTTGTCGTTCCACCTCCTCCAAGTGCCGATGGTGAGAGATCCTTCAATAGAGACGAGAGTAGAGGATCTCCCACGGGAGCTCCAGCACCAAATCCTCCAAATGGTGCTCCAGAAAGGTTGTCAACGTTGTAATAGTATCCCGATGCTTCTTCATTCGTCGATGGACCCGTACCGCCAGAGCCGAGTGTCTGTATTGACACCCCCTCGACGGAAGATGCGCCGCTTACCGATTGTTTGTTTCCGTCGATGAGTCGTCGAGCGGTTTCATTCGGAGCGGAGGATGATGCATCACTATTACTCGTCGGCAACGACATTGACGGATTTTCACCGAATGATGATCCCACCACCGACCCCGCCGCTGTGGCGGCCGGACGACGACTCGATGGAGGAGCGTTTCCCATTGGAGTATACCGGCATCACCACCGCGGTGACTTGTCTTCCTGTGAGCAAGTTAGGAACTCCGCCTTGTGGGATTTCACGATGGCGATTTTAGCGAGCAATGCTGTACACGTGGTGGTGTTTTTTAGTCTTAAAGTGTCGACGACGTCGCCTCTCATTAGCCACCCAGTCCTCCGGTCGATACAGACTCCACCACCGCCGTGCTGCGTGCATCATATAGACCCCTACTAGAACACCAAAAGAACGATTTACCATGAGCGCACTCGTGCAGACCTACTCCGACTACTTCGTTGTATCACAAAAGAATGGCCTCTCACAGTTCCAAACGATGACGGCCTACCTCGGGGGTAGTGCATTTCAAACAGTACTGGACAATCCAGTAACGGCCTACCGTCAACTAGTACAGCAATATGCCAAGGATGCGGCAGGGAAGGCCGTGGATCCTAAAATTGCAAGTGCCGAGGCACAGGCAGTCTTCAAGGCAGCACCGGTAGCAGCATGTCTATCAGGACTGGTACCACGTATCATTGGCGTGGGATTCAAGCGTGTGCCAAAGTTTGGTATACTATTGGGTATATCCTTCGTCCTCGGCGAAGATGGGACTATCGGTCCAGTGGCCGCATTCGGGGCATCGGTCTTAAGTGCCCCATTCATCAACCCTATTCGCATGATCGAGAAGCAGCAACGTGCATTCTTCAAAACTACCGGTGCCGAAAAGCCTATTATGGAAATATTAAGAGAAAGTGCCAAGCATAACTTCATCCCGCTATTCCGCGGATCAGTCCCACTCATGGGCCATTCCTGTGCCTCGGCCATGCTGGGTCTTGCCGGACAACCCAAGTTACAAAAGTACATCAAGGGCGAATTATCCCAATATGGCGTGGGGACGTTTACGTCGGGTCTGCTCGCAAGTGCAGCAGTCACACCCATCTACGTGGGTGTTACTAATCCACTCTCACGTTTGGAGGTTATTATGCAAACGTCGGCAATTAATGGTAAGGCCATTGGCGTAATGGAGGCATGTCGTGAAATGGTCGTGGATTCCAAAACTTTTGGCATGCGAGGTGTTTTTCGTGGACAGGGATTAGGTATTGCCAAGGGCATACTTAGTTTAACGGCATTCCATCAGGGTCGGATTTGGTTAACGGATGCGTTTAGGAGTCATAATATTAGTAATGGAAGCTATACTCCTCCGGTTGGCTCGGCTGAACATTAGGGATAATGGTTAAGATTTGGGAAGAGACGGAGGACGATGACCGATGGAAGAATGCTTGCTAGGGATATAGAACGATTGGATGTGTCCAAGTCGAGGGTGGTTGAAATATGCAAATTAATGATTTCGTGGGATGAGGTGAGGCTGGATCGATCAAGAGACAATCTAGACATATGTAAACCATGATGACAAATAATGATCTTAATAATAGCAAATTTGAGCTTGACGTGTCGTGTACTGCTACTCTTGTAAATGCATGTTGTTCAGCAGACATGACTACTCCTCATCCCCAGTTTCTGGCAACAATGACCCGACCTATTTTCTTATATTCAAGGAAGACCTTTAAAGGTGAAGGCCAATACAACTTGTCTCCTTACGCCAACATTCCTGCAGCCATTTTCTTTATCTTCTCAAGTTGACTCATCTTACGTAGAGCCTTCTCCTTTTCATCCTTTTGTTTTTCAATTGTCTTTTTGATTTCATTAATCAAACGTATGTTCGTTTGTGAATTTAGCTTAGCTGTTTCCTTTTCGGCAACCTTCTTGTCATAATCCCTCTTCATTTCATCAAATTCATTTGTGAATGTTTGTATCTTCTCATTCTGTGCATTTTCCATACCATTAATCTTGGTATTGAGTTCGTCGTATGACATGGTCATGTACATTTCCATATCTTTGCGTGTATTATAGTCACAAACATTTAACCGTCCAGGGTTGCACAGAGGTTTCAATTCTTGTTCAGCAAATGTGCTCAGCTCGGCAAATGTTTTATCCCCTCTATATTCCTCAAGGTATATCCCACCTAAACTTGCATCCCCATGTAGTATAGTGGGTAATCCAATGATGTTAAATCTCATACATAAATTAACATTGGCATCACAATCAATGCTCCCAATGAGTAAATTTTTCTGCTTGGTAATGTAATCGCCAAGGTCACCATCGGCTAATCCAGGATGATAGTACGATCCTAATTCATTCCATGATTCCTTGATGGATGCACAATGTGCACAATTGGGCGAGAAGAATTTGAGAAAGACCAATTTTCCCAACGTTAGTGCATCAAAATTGTCATTGGTAAGTACGACCGCACGCTCGGACGATGTTGACGTGTACGTCTTCGCGAGCTCAGGATCCGGCCCCACATAGCCGGAGACGCCGCATAATAATAGTGCTGCTCCGCCTAGACGCTTCATTGTTGATATTCAATAGGAATGATGCGATAATTTAATGCTGTTTCTGAGGGAGTAACGCACTGTCAATCCCACGTCATGGTCCACTGTCCAGGAAACAGCCCATTCGACACCCTTCCCGCGTGGGTCCCTCGGTCTGTCCCTCACGGCAGGGGATTCGGCTCTCAGTCGTGGTCAAAGAGTTATTCATGTGTCATATGTTGTGTCATCATAATGAATGCCACATCTGCTCGGTACTGCGCCTCAGAATCATCGATTTAATACTGTCCGACAAGTAGTCCGTTACGCTCTGATAGATGATGACCACTATCGCTCATACTGACAGTAATGACCGCTCACTCCGACGAATGCAGTCGGAACAAAGCGATACAAGCACGCCATTATTCATGGAGTCTATCAGTTACGACGACGACAATGATGATGATGCCGAGAAGGAGGAGGAGGGGAACAGAGAGAATGTTGATCACGATACCATCAATAAAAATTTTGTAAATTCTAGCGATAGTTTGGAATTAACAACATCGCAGCAGGAGCAGGAGCAATCGCCACCGATGCATCATCATGACCGAGACACTACTCCCTCTCCGACAATAACAATGATCAGATCTCGACGGAATAATACTAATATTGGGGGAGATAGCCCAGGCTATTCGGGTGAAGGAGGGGGTAGATTTTGCAATTTGAAGAAGAAGAGATTTAGAGATATAGGTGGGATTGATTATGAACCAGTCGAGACGGGGGAAAGAGGAGAAGGTCCAGACTCCAATGATAATATAGTTCTCTTGTCATCTACTACTACCACAACAACAACAACAACAACAACAACGACCATGGGAGGAGGGAGAGGTTTAGCAGCTGCATTGGGATGCGGCAAAGTCCGTCGTTTCTGCCATAACACCTCACGCCAAATATTACGTACGACTGTATCAATAATGAACTTTATCGCACGTATACTACTTTGGGGAAGCTTCATCGCCACTATAGTAGGTGTAGTATGGTACAGTCATGAATTAAAAATGAATGGCACAGACTCTCATTTGATAGCATGGTTCAGTGCGGGTGCATTTGTCATACTAGGTTTCCCTATATCCATGTGTGGAATAATCATGCATTTGAAGAATTATTATCAACCCAATGTACAGTGTTACGTCGTGCGTATATTATGGATGGTACCGATATACTCGATTTCATCATGGCTATGTTTACGTTTCTTTACGTATGCGATATATATGGAAACGCTGCGAGACTTTTATGAAAGTTACGTGCTGTATAGCTTCTTTCAATACCTAATTGAGGTATTGGGTGGTGAGGAGACATTGGTACTCATGCTCAAGGATAAGAGTCCCACACGTGGAGCACATATTTGGGGTTTGGGATTGTGTATGACGCCATGGGCCATGGGCCAGCCTTCTCTAAACCTAGCTTCTGTCACAACATCGCCGAAACGACCGACGAAGCGTGGTGTACGATGGACATCCCCCTTCTTTGTGCGGTGTAAATTTGGTGTACTGCAGTATGTGGTACTCAAATTCTTCTCGGCTATATTTGTCATGTTACTTGAGCGGTATGGTCTGTACAAGGAAGGGGACTTCACCCCTCGTGGTGGCTATTTGTATATTGCAATTCTTACAAATTTGAGTCAATGCTGGGCATTATATTGCCTCGTCTTCTTTTATTATGCACTGAAGAATGAACTAGGGCCGATACGTCCAGTTGGAAAATTTGTGAGTGTCAAGGCATTAGTCTTCTTCACTTGGTGGCAAAGTTTGGGAATATCTATCCTCTTTCAAATGGATATGATCCCACACTATACATCCTTGACGAATGGACGAGAGTGGTCATCGGAGGCAGTAGCAAAGGGTATGCAAGACTGGTTGATATGTATAGAAATGTTCATTGCCGCGATTGTACATACATTTGTCTTCCCACACACGGATTACCTCGAACCATTGGGAATATTACAACGATCAGGATCGACGAGGATGATTGGTACTCGACGACTTGGGAGGAAGGGACGGGGTCATATTTATCGTCGTCATGATGACAATAAGAGTGCAGGTAGCAATAGTAGTGCAGGCAGTGCCGATTTAGAATTAGGATCGGGAGTTTACTCACCGTTGGCTTACCAAACAGGATACGATCTGGAAGTTAACACTGGTGACTGTGACACAATAGACGAGTCTGATCATATGGATAGTGAAGTGAACAATACGTCGGATAGTCGACAACGGCATGCAGTAAATCCAAAACACGAAAGACAAGGATTTGTCCGTGCTTTGCTAGATAGTACGTTACTACCCCGAGATGTCATTGATGAAAGTGTTGGGATATTTAAGGGCGAGTTCAATGTAGAGAAGAAGACACTGCTACAGCATGCGGCAACCTCTGATGAGTATGATTTATTCTCTAGATCATCAAAGCGTCAAAAGTCCAATCGTCGGACACAAAAAAAAGAAAGTTCCAGATGAGAAACCACACGAACATAGTTAGTTGGTTGGTATAACCCATTTAGAGATATTACATCCAATGGCTCATTAGATATAGTGCTATGGTTTCTTTATGGGGTTATCCAATTAAACAATAGCAGCAATAACGCACTAAGAAAAATAAATGTTGCCATGGGATGTTTACTCTTCTCTCCTCGATCGGCAGCATCCACAAGTTGATTCTGTCCTTGGTCGACATTCTCCTTACTCTTGGTTGCCTGATCATGTATAACAAATATGGAATCTTGCTGTTCAGATATTAGGTCTGTAAAACGTGATAATAATATCGTAATTTCAACCATACTACGTTCTATCTTTTGAACACTCTCCATATCTGAATGTTGGTACGTCGCAAGGAGGACTGCTGTTTCTCTTTGAAGTTGATCCATACTATCTTCATCATCTCCTCCGTCATGGTATGTTGGGGGAGCATTGTTCATTGCTGTTCGTGAGGGTGGCTGCTGCTGAATGATGGGAATTTTTTGTGGCGCCTGATGCTGCTGAATTGATTGCTGCTGCTGCTGCATTACTAATGATGATGTTGGACTAGGCAAATCCATAAATTTCAGCACCGACAATGGTGGAAGAACATTAGATGCCACACTCTCCAGCGATGAGCCAAATGGAATTTTCTTTTCCGTCAAATATACATTTAGAAACTCCTCTTCTTCTTGAATCCGCTCTTCTCGATCTATTTCTGCATCATGCTCACCAACTTCCCATGGAGCCGGTGGCAACGAACGTTGTATGGACTCCTCGGTGCGCAAATGGAAAATTCTTAGAGGGTTCTGTGCAATGAAGGATGCCTCATTGCCCGAATAATTACCACCCCCATTCATATTGTTTGACATCATCGACTTCTTCTCTCGTTGGAGCTTTGTCATGGGGTCCATAATCTCAAATTTTAGACGTTGCATCAAACATGCGGCAATCCCTGCTCTATGCCCGACTGATCCAGATACCCAGTGCCGAGTTGTTGCACCAAGAGCATCACTTTCTACATTATTGCCCATGATAATATTGTCAGTCGAATTCATTCGTAGAAACGGTTGATCACAGGCGACTATCACAGTTTTACGAAGAGATTCAATTTGCTTTGCCATGGCGGCTGCAAAGCTCGCTACGGTTGTTTCAAGAATAGATCGATCCACATCTGTCATTGTATACTGCTCTGTGATGTTGCTCTCAACCATATTGAAGCAAATATTGAGAGTATCAGTAGAGCTAAGGTACATTGTGGCCTTGCATTGTATCATATGCGCTACCTCATCGATGGACGCAGAGAGCGTATATGCCGCTCTCATCCAGGAATCAAGATTGCCGCATGGTGCTATGGATTTCAAATAATTTGTTTTACTACTATCGTTGATCAGGTTGATTGCGATACACCCGGGTGCAGTTGACCAACAGCCGAAGTCATCATCATCGTCATCATCATCATCATCATCATCATCATCGTCGTCATATACCACGGCTAACCGCTGTCGCTTGGGATCCCTACCAATAACAATTTCCAGGCAACACGATTGCCACTCTGGGGTGCGATCGTGTGCCGAGTGTAGATGTTCCAATGTTGTTGTCATCGTCATGCCGAATCGGTGATCGGCGTGAGGTGGGTGGGTGGGGTGGAAAGTGGAAAGTCAATTTCATGGTCCCGCCACCGCGCCGCGCCTCCACCGATGTTCCAAGATAGTAGTATGAATGTAGATCCTACTGCTCAGTTCGACCCGCTGAACTTCACTGCAAGTGTCGTCGAACAACAACAGCAACAACAGCAACAACCATCAGCTGGAGAAGCGGCATGGGCGTCAGCATCTTCATCAACTGCATCGTCCAAGTCGGGAAATGAAAATTATGATCGTACTTCATCGAAATCACAATCGGGTTGGAAACGAGGTTTCCTCCTTCGACCGTCAAGTTTGTCGAGGAAGAAAATTGCACATTTACGAAATACCGCACGGATCACGCCGTGGTACGATGACGATGAGCGATGTCGCGTCGGACGGGGATTACTATTGGCATCGAGATTATTTCCACCTCGTAGTAGTGGAGGCGGTGGTCAAGCCAATAATGTCGACACGGACGAAAACGACATCATCGCAGGACTGCGAGTCGCTCTGAACTGCGTTGCTGTATGGCGAAGCAAGTGTGGCGGAGGGAGTGGCGTGTCATTACCACATGCCATTGATGCTACTGCCACACTAGCAAGCTCACTCTATGAAGATTATCGTGTGACCAAACTGTATGAAACATCCACCACGCTAAATCAATTACGGAATGCCTACTCATCCGCCATAATACGCAGTGTCAATGGTCTTGCCGATTCCGTCCGTCGATATGCACCGAATGATAAAGGCATGTCAGTAATGCAATGTTGTGCCAGCGCCGGCTTACCATCGTGGATTGTCGACGTACGACATGATGCGAGTCATAGTGCATTACCCAGTTTATGCGTTTGTCGATTAGCCGCGATTGAAAGTTTGAATTTCTGGAATCGATATTATTGGACGGGTCAAATATCATTGGTCGATGATTTGGCCGATACTGCGGCGGAGATATTGATTAGATATCAAACGGTGGCTATGACAGAATTGCTTGCCGTGGAGGGGATGCAACGACAACAACACCAGAGTCAACAGAAACACCAGAAGCAACAGCATCAACAACATCATCAACAACAAAATACAGAAGATTCATATATACATGAGGAAACGAAGGCCAAGAAAGCCGAGCCCATCATAAAAGTCAAGAAAGACACGAATGAGAAGGGCGGATATGTTAATCCCTGGTCAATTCTTAGTGATGACAAACCAAAGAAGAAGAAAAAGAGGAAGACAGAAGATACGAAGAATGAAGAAGGAAAGATGATTGTCGATAGTGTCGTGAAAGATGTGACAATGACAGAGAGCACAATTGACACCCCTCAAATCGAAATAGAGAATGGCAATTCTGAACCTCCCGCGGGTGCGTCGTCAGTATCGGCGACGGCGTCAAAACCAGCACCGCCCGTGCCAATGACAGCGAGAGATTACGCCTTGGAATATGTCAAGAAAATACCTATGGATGTTGCATATACGACATCACTTCGCTTTTTAGTTTGGGGGCGTCCGACAAGGAGGAAACAATTATCATCATTACTGGAGGACGGCGTCGTGACGAGTGACAAGGATAACAAAATCGTCGACGATGGTCCTGCTCTACTGACATTACCCTTGGATCATCACATAGTATCGAGTGAACTGACAGCCTCGACACTGCTTGAACGTGAATCGTATGATTTGTCGTTTGAACGTTTGAGAATTATGTACGACCCCCTTCTTATCGCTATTGCGTCGCCATATCCTGGATTCCTACATGCTTTATTTGTGCACATGGTAGATGCCATTCTCACATTGGTGGGTGATCGTGGTTGCTCAGAGGATCAAACTCAGCCGATGGGCGATGTAGGCGTTGATAAATCCGACAGAAAGGTGGATACGATACGTTTAGGACATCACATTCAATATCTTACAAGATGGGTGCGGTATATCCTCTCACGAACATTTCACATGCATTTTGATACATCAGTCGCATTGTGGTATGATCATTCGGATGTGACTGCGGACGAGATTGTACAACAAAAGGAACATGACGCGCCTTGTGAGTCAACGGGAGTTACGGACATGCCTCCACTTTGTGAACAACATCAACGACAACTACCATCACCATTATCACGGGGAAGACAAGCAATAGATTTGAAGAAGAGAGGAAGAAAGAAATGGACTACTGCCCAGCGCTTATATATGCAAAGTCCGTTAGAGTATTTATATTTACACAAAACAGTCGGATTGCCATTGAATTCGGTATGTGATAGACTGCTACTTTATAGACAGCAGCTCGGAGATTCGTTTGACGCAACAGCACTGTCATCCAAGACCATCACGAACACTAACTCTACTACTTTGGCGGTAGTGCAGCTGCATCAACATATTGAAAGTGTCATTGGGAAGAAGGAACGGATAGTATTCATGGGACTTTACGACGACGACGAAGTTGTCGGCCACGCCGCTGTAAACGATGATGGCTCAAACGAAACACTTATATCATCGGATAAAGATAAAGGTTCCCCTCCTCCTCTTCAAGCACTTCCATCGACGGGTACGCGAACGATCAAGCCCTGGACTTTATGTAAAGGCTGGGACGCATGTGCAATTGGAACTCTGCCTGGTTTTCCGAGTTGACGGAGAGAGCCAGCATGATATATTGACGTTTTCATTGTCATATACGAACAAAATCAACAATGAAATATTTACTACTTTAGCCAAATGAAGGTGTTCAAAAGCAATCTATCATCTAAATTTATCAAACTAAACAGTTACCGATCATCCGCATCTCTCAGCATTCTCATGTGTCGTCCTTTTCTATTCCCTACTGGATTTACCTCAGCGTGTATATTGCCATTGATGATTTCATAACCTTTATTGTCCCTCTCGTTGCTCTCGCTAACATTCGCTGAGACATAACCCATAACATTCAGCTTGTGTCCTTCATTTAGTTCGTCGTCACTCATCTTGGAATCGACTTTACCCATCTTCTTTTGTTTCTTGGAATCGTCGTCATCGTTCTTGACTTTACTTCGCTTTTTTTCATCTCTATCGTCGTCATTGGAATCATGTACGCCCTTTCCGTCAGAATCAAAGCCCATGACATTCTCTCTTGGTTTGTCTTTGTCTTTTTGTTTGGAATTCTTCTTCCGTTGATTCTCGGACTTGTCATCGGAGTCCTTCTTCAACGACTCAGTGCGTTGCTTCATCTTATCCTTCCTTTTAGACTTAGCGTCATCATCATCATCGACGTCAATATCGAAGTCACGCACTTTCGTCTTAGATTTCTTATCGTCACATCTCTCGCCTTGAAGTTCGGACACCGAGAAGCATAATTCTCCATCAGGACAGCCATAACCAAAAGTACACCTCTTTCCACAGGATTCGACTGCATCGTTGTAGGTGACTCCACACCACCATAAGGACAGTCTTGCCGACTGGAGATCCCTTGTTTCCACAGAGGAGTCGACGAGTAGATGTCTCCCCTTGTCTTCCCCGTCTCTACGTTTCTTGCTCTTCGTTGTTTGAGCCTCGTCATCATCCATCCAGACGTATATTATATTGTTGTTATCCCCAACGATGTCATAATTCTTCTGCTTTTCAGCAATACTCTCTTGATTCGGTACATATCCCATGACATTCTCCTCCTCATTCTCATCGGACTCTTTGTCTTTATTCTTCTTTCTCTTGATCTTCGGCTTCTTGAATGACTGTCGTCGATCTTCTGTCTCGTCATCATCGTCATCATCATTAATGGTACTGGGCTCACGACCCTTCTTGTCTTTCGGCTTCTTGTTCTTCTTCTTCTTCTCGACAGCATCGTTATCTTGATCATCTAGCTCGGTATCAAATGTCATCATTTGCTCCTCTTCCTCATCCTGTTCTCTGAGGTCAAGTTTCGCCCACATAGGCAAAGGGATTTTGTTGTCACTCTTGGTCTCTGGATCATCTCTAAATCCTGGATCGAGAGCATCGTAGTACTCCGCCCATGTATCGAGCTGCTGCTCCCTCGGTTCAATGATGGGTTCTTCTTCTTCTTGTGTGTGAGTGGGTCTTGGGGTTGGATCATCATCGATGTTAATATTAAAGTCACGCAATGTTAGCGACGGGGTTGGAGTTGGTGGATCATCATCGATGTTAATATCAAAGTCACTCAATGTTTGCATATTCGTGATCAATACTGTCGATGAGAGAGTTGGGGCCTCAGTTATCTTCTTCGTGGGCATGTACGTTGTTGACATGAATGTCGGGGACTCTGACTCGTCCATTTCTTCTAATAGTGCCGTCATGGTATTAAGAGGGTCGGTGCCGTTATAGCTCAGGTCAAGTAATTCGTCACCTTTGCCAAATGCACATTGATTCCCCTCAAGACCGATGATCGTTCCATCGACACAGATTCGGACGGCACATAGACTCCACTTGGACAAACGTGTCTTGTCCATACACGCCTCTTCAGTGACGGTCTTCTCCTTGGCCCCGTCATACACCTTTTGCCGTTTGGCCATGTCTTTATCCTTCTGTACGAGCTTGATTTCTTCGCCCAGTGATATGGTGATACTACCATCTGCACCACACCCCAATCCATCACCGTAGGCATCGTACGCACGAAAGTCGTAGCATTGGTCCTTCATGGACAAACATGCGGTGCTTGTGTACTCTTCATTATCTTCGAGGGGTGCACCCACGCCCAGCTGACCAATTAGTGGACTGCTGGTGGTGGAGGATGCACCAAAGACAGGTGACCCTCCAGCGAGGAGTAGACCATTTGTCATGTCCATCTTCTTGGGGTCATTCTTCTTGGATACTCGTACCTCCCATGAAACTTCATCGGCATACGAGTCAGTCTTGACATGAACAGTAAGTGGCACTTGATTCGTGGGTGTGTCCGACGATGATTGACACAATGGTTGATGAAGCTTGCATTGACTCCCACTAAGTGTGTTAAGCGTAACAGTATCAGGTGACATCTTCGGTGAATCAAGTGTGGCATAGGCACTGACCACGCCACCATACTTTACTGTACACACACGTGCACCACAGTAGTCAAATCCCTCCTTCTTGGCACATTCGACATCATCCTCATCGCAGGTGGTGGCCCGGTGTTCGAGCACCACAGTCCCATCGAGTGTCAATGAGAATCCACCCGGTCCCCAAAATTGTGTCAATCCATCTCCATTGGCATCATATACCTCCACATCATAACAACTTTCAACAATTGTTGAGTCTATTACCATACTCTTGTTCGGGTCGCCATGTCCTGACGCACCATTGGCAACATCAGCACACATGTTATGTGGTACTACGGCACCATAGCCCAATTGACCAGCGCCGACAGATTCAGATGCAATGTATAGACCGGAATTACCCACCTCCTGCCCATCACCAAAGCTTGCATGAGTGACAGCCCATGAATTGTCCGACATGGAATACATGTCAGTATTGATGGTGAATATGAGGGCATGCTGTTTGGGGTTGCATACTGGATTTAAGGGTGCCGAGGAGGCGGGTGCCATCTCACCACTGCTATCTCGAACTTCGTCACTTTCATCTTCTTCTTCTGGTGTCTCTGAGGAAAGAGATGACGGTTGGACGTCGTCCAGAGGATTGTTGTACTCCTCGGATGATGATTCCGACGTTGTTACTTCCGTTTGAGTAGCCATTGAATCGGCATTCGTGTCTGTGTCGATAACAACGCCATGAGGCTTGATAATGTCCCAATATGGGTCAGATGCATTATCAATTGCGGCATAATCAGGGTTGGATACCAAGTCCATAGTAGTGCCATCCTTGAACTCCATCCCATCATCTTCTTCCAATTCTTCGGACGTGATAATGTCACCATCCTCACAGGAATCGTGGACCGAGTAGCATGTGAGTCCTGCGGGGCAATTATTATAGTCGGATGCACAATGTCTACCCGAGTCACCACTACAATGTGCTACCTGGGCATCAGAGTAGGATGTGCCACACCACATACCCACCTCTCCTCCGTTGGATGAGTCTAAAGTAGAATCAACCAGAGAGTCTGAGCCGAGGAATTCCTCATCTTGTAGTGCCATGGTCATCTCGGCCATGTTGTTAACTGCATCACCTTCGACATTGTCCTCGGTGAGTCCCATGTCCCAATCATGATCAACAAAGTGATCATTGGCATGTCCCTCCACGCCATCTCCATTGGAACCACATGCCGTGACACCCGACTGACATGCCTGTCCTTTTCGACAGTCTTCATTATGTTGACATCGTCGTGAACAGTCAAGTGAGGCTTCTTCGAATGTGGCACCGCACCACCATAGTGTTAGTGGGGCAGAACTACTTTTGGTTGAGCCGCCATTGGCTAAGGTTGAGCCTTCACGATCGAGCTGTCGTCGTCGTAGACGGTGTCTCAATTGATGATTCCTTTCATGGCCATGGTTGTTACTGTTGTTGTGGCCATCAGCAGCAGAGGAGGCGAGGACTACTTGACCACTACCTGTTACTAATATCGCAACGGCAGTGACTGTCAAAGCCACCGGCCATGTCAACCGCCTTCGTCGACGTCTCACTGCTTCTACGTTGTTCGGCGTCGACGCTGGACTGCTCTGCCTCCACAATCGCGTCATCATCGACTCGCCGCAATCCTCCATGGCTGTCAAGTTCACTCTACTGTATGGGTGCTGCTTCTCTTACTGTGCTCACGCTAATCGTGTTAGTCATCGATGGGCCTTACTTTATCTACCCAGCCCAGCATTTTTCTTGCAATGCAGTGTGGTCATTTTATGGCTGTTTCAATTTGATGGCTGTTCAATTTTCGGGCTGTGCTATCACATACCGAAGCAGACGCAGAGTGAACATCGAGGAGTATGATGATGATCATGATGATACTACTACGATGATGATGATCTTCCTCGTTGGTGGGGGTGGTTGCCCCACTATTACTACTGGTCGTAATTCCCATGACAACAGCGTGGATAGATTTATGATGATGACTTTGTTTAATAGAAGTAAATGCTGTCGACGTTGATGTTGCTAGTAGAAAGAGTAGGAGCATTGAACTTTCGCCACCATAGATTAAGATTTTGCGGGACACGACAACATCATTGATCTCGCTTCGCTCGACGAGGAGTTGTAGAGTGGTGGTGGTGTCGAGCGCAAGCAATAGACCATGCCAACGAAGAAGGACAAACCTCAGGACGACCCGCCGGACGGTAATGATGAGGCGATCGTCGGTGCGAAGAAAGAGAATGCCGCGTTGACGATGATGATAATATTGACAGCAGAGAAGTTCTGCTTCCAATGTCGCCACTTAAATATTCGCGAATTATGGGTTCACTCCCACGGGATGATGGTTCGACATCATTGTCTGTCAAAATTACATCTTCGACGATCGGACGAGTTGTTGTACGGCCGTCTGCATTGTCATCATCTCCGTCTAATAATGATTCGAGGAAACGACAGCAGAGTAGTGATATCATCGAGGAGTATGATGATGATCACGACGATGATGAAATTGATCAATCACTAACAAGAGTATACCATGTCCTAGCATTAGGATTTCAAGATGGAAATATACGATTGGTAGATGCCCAAACGGGTCTATCGGTATTATTCGGATCCACATTCACTGAACCTGGGGCATGGTTTGTGAATCAAACTCCACGTCGTGGATATGATGTAACGCAGAAAATTATTGCCTTGTCATTTGATTCTAGTTCGTCATATCTATCGGCGATTAATGCCAATGGTGAATGTGCTGCTTTTGGTCCATTAATATGGGGCAAACAATCTCAACGTAGTTCGTCGTCGTTGTCGTCGTCGTCGTCGTCGTTGTCGTCGTCGCCGTCGTCATCTGGCGGAGACGGACAACAAGTAATGAAATTATCAGGGTTTATGGGTACACTTGGAAACAATAAAGAATTGGATCAAAAGACAGAGACACAACGAAACGTTGTCTCACATCATGTACTACAACGACCACCATTCACTCTCGTGAAACCTCTTACATATACTGCACGATTTATTATCAAGAAGCTGATGGAGAAGAGCTCAGTGTTGAAGATCAAGCAAGGCTGGATGATCAGCAAAGTGCTAGGGAGAGAAAGACTGAATATGAACGATCGAGACGTAAAGCGAAACGTCAAAAAAGACAAGAGGAAACTATTAATCAAGAACACCCGATGATTAAATTACTTGTCAACTCAGGCGGCAAAAAATGTTCTCCAAAGCTCATGCAACTTGTATTCGACGGCACTATGAAGAAAGGGCTTACGTCATACTTTGTCTATGGACAAATAATGAAGCTCTCAAATAAATTCCTCGATACAGTTGATGGCTGCAAAGAAGTATCACGTTTTCTCGTACTAAGTTGCTTGGACCCCCACATCCCAGACCTTTCAAGGATGAAAATGAAATGTCATGTACGAAACCTTTGAGTAAGGACAACAGCATTCACGCGCAACAGATCATCCTTCAACTATTCCCGGAGTGAAAATAATACCCAAGTCTTTTCGCCATCATAATATTAATTCTTTTGGAGGTACTCCTAAAGCCCGGCAGCCTTTAATGTTCTGTCTCTCTGTCTCTCTGTCTGTCACGCTCTCACGTGCATACAAGTGGAACTAAGCCCGCCGTTTGTTTGTTAGGGTTTTATGTGGTTTCTTGTAATTCTTAACGCCCTCGCCAAAAATATTTTC
>Ga0247843_1003739_pt1 | contig 24132 bp, 14 predicted proteins | sample LaCruzMarch2017__FD_192420 | JGI IMG/M metagenome (GOLD analysis project Ga0247843, IMG submission 192420) | Freshwater microbial communities from meromictic Lake La Cruz, Castile-La Mancha, Spain - LaCruzMarch2017_8m | ecosystem: Environmental > Aquatic > Freshwater > Lake | place: Spain...
AAAAATTTTCTTGCCAGGCTGAACTTTACCCCTGGCAAGTGCTACGACGCACAGACGCCAAATCATATGAAAAAAAGGTACGAAACTAAGAAAAACATTTTTGACCACCAGCCTCTGGACACAACCTCAGTACCTATTTACGAAAGAGAATAATAAGATAGAGAGGACGATGGAATCAATCGGCGCTGCCTTAGATCATCTCCGAGTAACCGAAGGAGACGACAGCAGCAGCGATATTGCCGTCGTAGAGAGAGGAGCAACATCCTCATCATCAGAATCATCACAAAGACCATGTCTCATTTGTGACGCGTGGTATGGCTTTCCTGCTCAGAAACGGCCACGTAAAGAGAGGATTCATGCAGTTAGCAAGCAATTAACCAATTTCTTACAATGGCGGAGTCGAGCAGCAGTATCTACGTCATCATCCTACGAATGTAGCTCCTATTGCCATGTTTCCCTGCTCGGTAGTGAGGATGATATTCAAGCAGTGCAAAATCGCATGAATGAACTTACAGTTCATGCAGTTTCAGTTTCAGTTGATGGAGAAGAAACTGCTTCTGATAATGAAATTGATGATATCGAATTTCAATCCAATATCACCATTCATAAATTTCTCGAAAATGAAGGTATTGACATTGAGAATGAGGTGGTTTACCTATCACCGGATGCTCATGATACTTTATCATCCACTTCACCTCCGCCACGCATCGTTATCATAGGAATGCTAATTGATCGAAAAATTACTACCAATCGATCATTAGGACAGGCAAAGACATTGATGTTGAAGGCAGTTAAGTTACCCTTGGACGAATTAAATGTGCAAGAATTAATATCGGAAGAACCACTTAATGTTGATACTGTAATGGAATTGATACAACGATGGCACTGGAATTTTAGCAAAATGTCAGAAGAGCAACATGAATATTATGTAGAGAGAAAGAAGGCATTTATAGATGCGGCTGCTTGGGCGATGAAGTCACAAAGGGACCGTCATCCTAATCGAACAATACATTTGTCATGATTCTATGGTCAATATTTCTAGCGACGAAAGGAAGGGGGCAGATCGATAATGTAGTCTTGCAATGAATATTTATCTTAATAATCTCTCACTTATTTTCTTACGTAAAATATATAATAGCTCATTTCAACAGGCTCTGCATTGCATCTACAGTTCTTGTTAGGGCGCCATACCCTGGCTTCATCGTCTTCTTCAGCTGACGCGACATTGACTCAGTGTCAAAAGAGCTACTCGGAGAATGTAGATGCAGGCCAATAGGCGCAAATGGATAGCAGTCTGGAATAGACAAGATCATATGAAGTCTATCGCTTCTTCTTGACGTAGTGGAAAGATGGGCCGTGAAGTCATATCCATCCTTGACTGTGTCACTCGGTTGAAGGAAGGATGATTTACACTGTCCCAATGTAGCATCCAACTCCTTTGCCACACCTACAATTCGCGCCACCCGTAATTCTGCACAATGAATCGTGGACGCAATGCTTGATGGCTTTGTTATCCGACTTGTGTTTATGTCGTTACACAGTAAGTCCATCTTGCTTTTCAAAAATCCAGAGACTGCTGGATGGAACCTCCTATGTCGATACTCGGACAAGAAATCATTAGCACATCGTGGTAGACCACCGACCTTTGCAGTCATGGAGACAATCAACAATGAATTGATGGAGAATGATAAATGAATACTCGTGTCCACAGACGGACCTTGAAAGAGAAGGCAGATCGATGAATCACTCGATCCCATGACAACCCAGTTATGAAGGGTTTCGATAGAGAAGAACTTGTAGTACGAGCTATCAGCAGATGCGCGAAGTGCTTCCTCATCTTTACGAAGAGATTCCGACTTCTCATCCGATTTTACCACCTCTTGGATTCCATCATGCATCGATTGAAGTGACATTAGCCGACGCTCGGCGTCTTCAACTTGGGCTTCGAGTTGTGATACTTCATCCTCGCAACTTGCTGCGTCACGCTTAGTACGCTCAAAGTTCATCTTGTTTACACGTTGTGCTGATCGAATGAGCATGGGTAATGCGACCTTCTCTCTGTTATAATCGATCGAGTTCGACCTCTCACTGATATCTGCGATTTCCTGTTGTAATGGTGGCACAACATTTTCCAAGAGCATGCCATTGTACACAGCTGCCACTTGAGTCAACCAGGTATTCCACTCTACCAACTCGACCTTATTCTGCGACTGAAGGAGCAACCTCGCTTGGCGCATGACATTGTGATAATCATCACTAGCTACATCAGCACGAAGCTTCTGCTGAAGACTTCTCATAAGATCTTGGTTGCTTTCAAGTATTGACCTGAATTGAGAGTCGACATCTATGTCATGAACTTGTGCCTCAATCTCCTCGCATATCGAGGCGAGTACTTTCTTGGTCTCATCCTGGACTAAAGTGAGAGTGTTCGGAGATGCTGCAGTGCTGAGAGCCTCCAGGAAGATATCACTCTGGGATTCTACTTTACGTCCCCAGTCAACATCTCCCAATGCCAGGACCTCTTTCAACTCGAGATCAACCGGTTCAGGTGGTGCGTCAACTACCTTCTGAGCATACCCAGCCAACGACTCTTTTTCATGACGCAGTGTATGACTGGCAGTGTTCATCCCAAGCTCCGAAATCGTGTCATCGTTGCTGTTACCAGCTCCATCGCGCGAGACATGATGCGCGATAAACATACCAAGTTCAGATACAGTGTCATCACCGGACTCTTTGCTACTGTTGTTGCTTTTTTCAGAGAGATGATTTTGATTGCTCGACGATAACGACGGAAGTGTAAGATCAAGATCGGTTCTCCTACCCGGACGGTTGTCTAACAGAGATGCAAGAGTTCCTTCAAGATGCATCGTGTGAGTCTCTTCAACTGTACTCTCATCTCCACCGAGCATCGAAGCAAGCGTTCCCTCGAGCTCCATCGTTTGCGTCTCCTCCCTAGCGTGATGGTTACTACGTCCTTCAACAATAGATGCAACTGTGCTTTCCAATTGAACAGTCTGAGTTGGTTCCTCCAGCAGCATATCTTCACTAGTCTCCTCACGAGAACTATCATTCAAAGCTTTTCTTGCTCGACGAGATGAGGCCGATGAAACACTGTTGATAGATGGTAGTGAAAATTCACTGTCATCTGCACTCTTATCAACAAGGTGTAAAATATTTGTCTCCAAGTCCTCAGTCTCTTCTTCTACGCATTCGGACGGCATCCCGTCGCCACTACTACTTCCAGATACGTCATTATTGCCACCCAGCTCGTTAATCGTATCCATCAATATGGAAGAATCATTACCGCGGTAGATCAACCTTTCCATATCACCTTCTAATTCATTCGTTCGGTCATCCTCACCCACGGTCTCAGCCCATCGCTCACGAACTCCTTCTGAATGAGATTGTGACATACTGACAGAAGGGCTATCAATATTGTACTCTGCTACTTCTGGTGAGCCGAATCCGACATCTTTCCTCAGCCTTAGGCCGCCCTCCTGCTGCTGCTTGGCAGAACGGAGTATGCTCTTTGGAGTCTTGGTCGTGGTGTTGACAGTAGCCTTTGGGGTTGATTCTTCCTGTACAGCATCAGACAGCATGCCCATCAGTTCAGCAGTGTCGGCACTGTCATCTTTCTCCTCATCCCCTTCCTTGGCAACTGCAGTCTCAATACCTTGCATCAATTCATCAAACGCCAGTGTCTGAGTTCCATTCATTGTTGCCGTCAATGGAGAGTTACCATCTATTTCATTATATGGTTTCTTCGGACTAATTGACAAGAATGGATATTCCACCTCCAGATTTAACGTCTCACTGCGCTCAGATGATTCAGGGGACGACGTCGACATTCGTTTCGTGGGAGGATTGGACTCTGCAATACTATTCCTACGCTTCCTACCACTGAACGGGCCACCCTTCCTCTCTGGTGCAGTTCCTTTCACCTCATCGTTGCGATTAAACTTGGCATTAATTTCTTCGAAGATGTCAACATCGTTCGATGGAGAGTTGAACAAACTCCGTGCAGGAGAGGACTCAGTGGTAGACGAACCCTTGCATTTATTGGCACGAGTGTTCCTCGCAGGTGAATCCTTGGCAATGGGAGAAAGTGGGGTCGGCGATTTCGTCGTGGTGGTCATTCGCTTTGCTGGAGATACGGGTGGCAAGGAGAAGGAGGGTGACTTCATCGTCGTCCTCGTGGTGCCACGGGTATTCCTCGCAGGCGAATCAACGGGTGCCATCGCTACTGTCGCGAGACTTTTACGCGAGGGTGACTTTCTTGGGGATTTCCTACTCGCCCTAGGTGGGCTAGTGATTTCTTCTGATCTAGGTCGCTGATTCACTGCTGTGCTATTATTATCATCCGCGGCGGTCGGAAATGGACCAGTTAACGCAACTTGCTGTGGCTGTCTTACAACGGAAAGGGAGGGCAGACTCATACGACTTTGATTCTTCTTCTTCTCCTTCCGCAAACTGGCTGTGAGCTTTTGTATCTCCGACAGGTCACCGCCGAGACTCTTGCGTAGCATAGCCGCACCACTGGTACCCTGCTGCTTCTTTCCGGCAAGGAAGGACGGAGAGGGGCATAGACTGCCACTGCCGCTGATGATGGGTTGTGAGGCCAAAGGTGTCGACTCCGCGGTAGGAACCATCATCTCGGTAGTATAACCGAGTACATTTGTCAGGTCATTTAGCGATGCCGTCGACTCCACGATAGACGAATTTCCCATGCGAGGCTGCTTCGTTGCATCATCGCAAGACGAATCCGTTCCTCCTTCGTCGTCAACTTCTTTGCCATTGAGATTGACACCTCCCGCAGGAGAGTTCATCATCTTTGAGCTTTCCTCGATTAGCTTGGCCAGGTTCAAGGTCCTGGTGGCTTCCTCATTGTGACTCCCACCCTTGCGCGGCGTACGGCGTTGTGCAGAAGAAAATTCGATGTATGTTCCACTAGCCTCATCTTCGTCATTGTCAGCCATCGGCTCTTCGATAGGATGGAGTGGCTGGTGTTGTTGACCAGGCTTGGTGATGTAAGGTTGGTTAGGGTATGGGATGGCAGCGATTGTCACCTCACCTTGGAGATTAAGCGTCAGGTCTGGTAGAGTCAATGTCGCCTCGACTTGTTGGTCATCCTCTAACCCCACAAGCTGTTGCTGCTGATGCATTTTCTTGCCAGCGTCCTCCACCTCACTCTTCTTCTTTTCTGCTGCTGCTATCTCTTCGTCACTCTTCTTCTTCTTGGCAGCGGCTGCGGCAGTGCCATACAATTCCTTCGCCCGCTCGGTTAACACATTCCTCATCTTGGCATTATGGATAAAGTTACTTGTACTTAATTCGTGAGTGTCACTCATTGTTGTGCATGCAAGAACGTCATCCATATCTTCTCCCCCCGAGTATGAGGCAATGCCCGACGACTGACTCCCAAGGCTCAAGACGGAGGTATCATTCATTGCTGACAAATTATCTTCATTAACATTCACGGATCCACGTGCAATTGCGACTAAATCAACATCCCGCCCAAGATTAATGGTACTCTCCTCGACGGCCATAGCAGAAGCTTCGGCATCACAATCATCGTATCCATCACCTATTGATGTCGGGTTCTTCTTCTTACTACCACTCTTCGTGGCCTTTTTCTTCTTTTTCGTTGAGAACGGCGTATTGTCAAAGTGATAATCCCTTACCACATCCTCCTTCCCAGATGCAACGCCAGCGAATTTCTCTTGAATTCGACGTTGATTCTTCGTAGTGGACGACGGTGTACGTCCTCCTTGCTCGACGGCCGAGGTGGTGAATGTGGTGCCTGTCGTCGACTCGCGGCTGCTACGCCCGGGACTTTCGCTGCTCCATCGCACACCCTTCGCCGCCGAAGTTGCCACGGCGGTACTGCTACTGCCGGCAGCATTGCCAGCATTCTCAATACCCTCGCCGGCACCCGAGTAAGTGCTTCGTCGATGACCTCCACCGCCGCTCGGCTTGTTCTTGGCAATCGGCATTGCTCTCTCCACTCCCCGTCTCTCTCAGCGATGGCGCGACCGCGTCGTTGGTCTCACCCACAGGGAAACTAGTTCTCGTGCCAGACGATATAATTTACCCCTTTGGAGGTAGGGAATCGACTACGATACCCACAAGAAGTGAGAGGAGGAGGATGGTGGTGGTTGACTTGTGGAATTGGAGAGATACCTCTAGAGATAACAAACACAATATTCAAGCAAAGAAATTAAGGACAAGATCGAATTGTTGAGATAAGGGTTGTACTGTCTGCTGAGCAAACATAATCTTCAGTACATTCGATTCGGAATACGTAATGGCAACAGGATTATGCTCTTAAGTTTTCTATTGCAACTATTTTCATTCCACTAAATTTGTACATACATTCCCACCCTGAATCTTACCACACTCAGCTTGACCCATAGAAAAAAAAACACAGCAAATACCATCAATATGTCCTAAACAATTGCTTTGTCAGCAAGAGTGGGATTTTTATACTCCCCCGGCCTCATTTCAGTTACCGGACTAGTTGGATCATTATCATCATCCTCATCCTCATCACTATCATCATCAATTTCCATAATCTTACCATCTGGACCCACCACTGTTTCCTTCACACTACTGTCCAATGTTAATTTCATCAGATAGGCAAATAGCACAATGTTTAGTATCAATAGCAATGCCCATGTAATTTTCTTCAAACCCAGTAGACCAAAAATTGTTATAATAAGTATAAGTAATGCGAATATACCAAGGACGTGAGACTGTTGTAATCCCACAGACGTTATTGCTGCCTGTTCCAATAGTGCATCCTTATTTGACATTTTTGTTCTTTTCTTAATAATTGCTAGGAGCATACCAAAGCCGAAGAGACTTAATATGCTTAATAGTACTTTGTCGGCCTTATTCCATCCCTCTCGTGAACCGATGGGGGCGCCCATTTTTTGACATGTCGTGTCGCATGTTTGTTTATACTCCCACATGGCACTGCACAGTGGAGCATACATTTGATGATTGGTATAGTACTGATCATCAATGGCATCATCATTCTTATCATACCATGTGACACACGGGATACAGTAATCGAAAGTAATTGTAAAGTCCACGGCGAGGTTGGAATCATCATACCCATCAATGGTCGAATGGACGGTGCATTGTGCATCGGAGTATATATTCACGGCCAGTGCTTCCGAGTCGTAGTCACTACACCCCAGTTGGATATAATAATTCGTACCATCAATTTCCTTAAGTGTACAATCGAGGTAGTCCGCGGCCGTGGGGTAAGTATACTCCTCCCCCGCCTCGGCGGCATTGTCCGCCGCCTGCCCCAAGTAGGCATTTACGAACGTAGGCACGCTGGCAACATATGTCCCCGTTGGCGTATCAACGCAGTGATTGGCCGCCTTTTCGTATATAGCGTACATGATTTGATCATTGTTGTTGTATTTAACACATCGTTTGGGTTTGATGGCATAATTCGTCCAATATTCGATAGTGGTATCGCTCGATGCGAGTGCTGAAGTTATTATCCCAGAGGCAATAAAAAGAGACAGGAGGGTCGAGAGGATGCCAGCGACTCTCGGCGTCGGTCTCCCCGTCGTCGTCGGCATTGTTGTATGGCTTTGCGTTGTCTGACTGTGTTACGTTGGAGGAGGACGTCAAACCATTCTTGATAATGAGAAAAGTCTCTCAGCGGGATGTCCCTTTTTTCGTTTCGGCGAGGCTGGGGGGGTTCTCGGAAGAAGAACAATGACATGGAGAAGAGTCCAGAACATCATACCGTCGTAGCGTCGTAGTAGTGCAATACAATCATGGTGGCCAATGATCGGTCAAATCGGGCCAGGATGCTCCAGCGCTACAAAAGCGCAAAGGAGCGGCAGCTTCAGCGCAGCATTGGTGGAGAGGAAACTGCAATCGTCCGGGGAGATGAAATTGCTTTCGTAAGTGGTGGTGATGAAAATGCTATCGTCAGGGGGAGAGTCGGTGAAACCAGCAGCATCCATGATGACCGTGATGACAATGACGGTCAAAATTACGACGCTGAGAATGATACAAATCTATCTCCAAACAATCACATGACTACTGCGAGCAGTACGTCGCAAACGAAAGCTGCGATTACACTACCGAGAACGCCGACAATGAAGATTTCATTAACAACGCCATCAGCACAATCGCCACCGCAATTATTATCACCCAAATCTGCTGCACTAGCGATAAGGATAAAGAATTCAACAGCATCGAACGGGGTAAAAGATCGTGCTGCAACAATTGCAACTGCCAAGAGAAGACTGGCCGCATCCAGATTGGCAGCTGCTACTGCCGCTGCATCATCACCGCCTCGTGTAAGTCCACAGAAAGTTGTCGATATATTGGACGCGACCACGAAGAGACAGCAGCAGCATGAGCTTGAGCAGAAAAAGCTTGAGCAGCAATATCTTGAGCAACAGCAGCAGCAACAACAACAACAAGAACAGAAAGCTCTGGGAATGGTCTCACAGCGGGAGAGATTTCAGCGTTTAAGACAGAAACAACAACAAAATTTGTCAGCAGTAGAAAATGCAGTCAGCACAATGACCAAAGTAGGACCGCCCACGAAGTTGGAGGGATTTTTAATGCACACCGCACCAACAAGGATGGCATCGACGTTCTCCCTTGGTAGTCTCGCTACGTCTAATCCAGCTGGGTCGTCCATGTCACCTAGACCACCAAAGTCCCCAATGGAAAGGATGAGATTAATTTCATTATCATCACCGCAACATTCAACAACGTTGAGTCATCACATTGGTGACTTGTTTGCTGACGAAATTCAACCTCCCACGTCATGTAATACCTCTACTAGCGCATTCGTCAATCGCGATACCAATGTAGATTGTCGTGACGAATGTGTGGCTGATCACAGGACCGAAGAAGTGTATTTGTTGTCGTTAAGACAGCAGGAGGTTGATCAGATACCGACACAACAGCAGCAGCAGCAGCAGCAGATTTCGGGCGATTTGTTGCATAATGATATCGTGTATGATGATGGAGAAGTCGACAAAAACGAAGGGATTGTCCACCTTGAGGCTATGAATTGCAACCGTGATTCAAATATAGATGAATATATTGACCATCAATCGTCGCCGATACATGCTGGGGAGGGAGGGGAGTATGAATATACCACTTCGATTTCAGAGGATGCATCCGTACATGTTGAGCCGATGGAGGAGTATGTAGATGCAGAGGACCTTGCACAATTGCAAGAAATATCGACGCCGAATGAAGTTGGCAAAAATGTTACAGCAGTAGAAGTTGTAGATAATGTTAATGTCATCCCCAGTTGCGATCCATCGCATGTTGTGAACGGTCAAGCGGAGGAGAACAATAGTGGTTGGCCCGCGAATTTGGATAGTTTTTCACCTACTTCGTGGGGTACACCAACATTGCTTCAAAGTAAGAGCGAAAGTGATTGGTACCGGGGTTCGTGGGAAAATGATAATAATGTCACAGCTGGTTCCGTTCATAGTGGTGAAGACGAAAAGGTCTCAAAGGCAACAGCTACTGTCTCAAAGGCAATCAGTGAGGAGGAAAATTTGGTGTGGAGTGCCTCAGGTATTGACCAGGTGGAAAACAACGAGATAAATGCGGCAAATGCTGAGATGGTGGAGGCTTTACGTGTACTGGATGTCAAATCAGATTGCAGCTCCGCCTACGAGGGGTTCGGGTCTATGTTGGATTCTGGCATTAAATATTCCAAGGAGGATTCCAGATATGAATCATTTGTTCATCATGACGATGACGATGATGATGACAATAACAGTGTTGGGGCCGCAAGCGAAGGAACGGAAGGTACAGCTACAGCATTTGATCCTCTCTCTATGTTTGGAGAGGAGGAGATAATTGAAAACTGTGAAATCGATGGCAATGCGAATGCCGACACAGCATTTTCGTCGTCCCCCGGTTCAGCTGCTTTTGAACCTTCATTGACGAGTGGTATAAACAGTGAAATTGGCACCACCAATAACTCAAAAGCTCAGGCACTTTACCAACAGGGAAGCTCGAATGGTCGTGCCATCCCCTCGCCTGCTGGATCTGAGTCTCTAGAATCGTGGTGGCAGAACCGTTATGCCTCCACACAGAGCAATGATGTTAATTTGGCGGTTTTGGAAGCACTGACAAAGAGTGTTGTTGTTGTAAAAGAAGAAATACCACAGCTAGAAAAGATTAAAGCATTGTCAGAGATTTCTACATTACCGAGCCAGGCGATGGTTCTTCCTACGATGAAGTCGGTTGAATCAAAATCACAGTATCATCAGCTCAATCTGAAGAACCAATCTTCTTTGCTTTCTATGTCAGATGAAGAAGATAGCGTATTTGGCAGCCTCATTGACGATGAAATGCCGATGCCTTCATCACGCCCTTCAATCGATAAAAGCATCAGGGCCTCTTCTCCCGCACTCATAGTCAACACCACAACAGATGAGGATATTTTCTCTGGAGTCTCCGTATCTAGCCAGCAGCAACTGAGTACTCAACTCAGCAGCCTATTCCCTAGACTGAAGGAGTCTAACGCGATGAAGTCTATTCTTGATGACGGCACTCAATTCAGCAGCCAATTTCCTCGACTAAATAAGTCTCATGCGATGAAATCCCTCCTTGACGACGGCACTGTTGAAAGCCCCTCAAACCAGCAGCCACCAAAGTATGATGGGAATGATTACAGCAAAGTAGTGTCTAATTCACCGGCTGACAGCAGCGCTTCAGCCGAGAATAATCGCCTATTCATCTCGCCTGTTGAAGGATATGGCGTTATCAATTTACAACAGATTGAACAATCGCCCACGAACGAATCGATCACGTCTGACATAACATCCTCTGTTGTTTTTGGTTATAGTGATTTTGCTAGGAGAAAAACATCTCTGGGGAGGCAAGATATCCTCGAGACGCATAATGAAATCGTCTGTGATGCCAATGAAGATCACGAAGATGATGACGATGATGAAGAACAAATACTGCCTCATTCTGCCGTTGGTGATGGGAAGATCAACTATTTCAAGGATGCTAATAGAGTCATTTCATTGATAAGCCCTTCCACCGATGATATCACTTCGCATCTCAGCGCGAAAGCTGGCGATGGTAGCAACAAGCTTCCAGGTATTCACGGTGACATGATACAATCGAAAAAATCCCAGGACAGCGCTTTGTTGGCACCAAAATCTGTGAAGCCATCATTCTTGTCTCAATTATCGTCCTGTAGAATTTTTGCGTCATCCTCATTCGTCTACTGTGCAGGAGCAAGTGGTGAGTAATATTAGTTATATTCCTCGTGCAATTTTCTGTAAACAACTCTCACTAAATTCTACTCTTTCTGCAGAGGAACAAGTAAAAGAAAGCAGATCAGGCAATGGTCAAGATGATGTGTCCATTAAGAAAAGTAGTGAGGATGAACGATCTGGTCACGGAAGCGCTCCAAGAAAAAGTCTTGATTCAACTTTGTCTGTAGTATCGAAAGTATCGAATTACTTGCAGGCCAATTTACAGGGATCCGAAAGTGCATCAACAAACAGAACAGGCTCGCGGAGCGATAGTGACTCTGACAACGAGTCTTACAACAAGGAGGACAATCGCAGCTGCTATTCTGACGACAATGCAAGTGCAGCTACTTCGAATGATGATGATAATGACAGCCAAGTTACTGAAAATGAATCGCCTTCCTGTGCGAATGAAACTTCTCTTCGGCTTCAAAAATCGAACGATTCAACGCAGGTGGCATGCACAATTGAAGCCACTCTGAGTGGAGGGGTACAATCTCAATCCAGCCAGAAAAATCAAAGACAATCTGAGACAGCTGTTAAGGCCAAATTGGTTGAGTCAGAACACAGAATTCTTGCAGCACAAGCTGAACGAACAAGACAAATCTTTGAACGATTAAAGTATAGTGGAATAGAGGTTCTAAAGCTCAACCGAGAGAAGAATTGGCAACTGCGCTTTCTCACTGTAACTGACGAAGTTTTAGCATTTGAAAAGTCGGCTGTTGGTGGAATTGATTCATGTCCGGTGGGGTTGCTGTGGGTGAAAAAGTTTGACCATGGTAAACAACACACTCTGGCATCTCTTGGTAAAAATGGCAAGGGTGGAATGTTGTTCAACTGGATAGAGCATATGTCGGTTACGAAGGATAATCATCCGCTGAATAGAAAGCAAAAGAAAGGAAAGTTCAAGAACAGCATCACTGTAGCCTTGTATTTGAATGCCGACGGCTACAAACGTGAAGTGTTGTTTAGATGTGCTAACAGAGAAGATGCATTTGCGCTATCAACCGGTTTCCAGTTTATGCTCGATTGTATGAAAAAGGACGGCTTAACCGATCAGCAACGCACCCAAAGCAGTCTGACAAACACAGGAGTAGACTCGATTGGAGCAGATCGATGGGAGCTCTAACTTAATGTACTATATGTCAGTTTCATGGAACGAAACGATCTTTGCTTCATTTTGTAATCCCAACGTATCATGCCGCTCACTTCCTGCATCAGTTATAAATGACACGATGCAATATTAAAGGTGAAACAAACCACCTGTGATTGTATCTTACAGTATTTACGTAAAACCTAACTAAATCCAAAAACCGAGCAGAACCATGTCTCCAGCCGGCGGATTTGGTACAGCGCCGTCGTCTGCCGCCTCTGAAATCATCGATGCATCAACACCATTTATTGCCGCTGGCGATGGTGATCTCGAATTATTAAAAACGTCGATTGAACAATTGGGGCTTTCACCGAGCTATTCCGACTCAAGTGAGTGTATTTTGTATCTTGTGTCTGTGTACTGGTTGTAGATGATAATTTAAAATGAGTTTTTTTTTTGTACTGGTGCTTCACTCGGCCGTGACATGATTACACGGAAATAACTCATTCATGCTTCAAATATAATGTCATTGATATATATGCAGATGGATTTACTTTCTTGCATGCCGCAGTTGGATACTGTCGAGTAGAGGTAATTGAATGGCTCCTCGGACTGAACAAGGAAGGTTCGACTAATATCATAGATGTTAACGCACGAGACAATGATGGAGATACACCCCTTCATCATTGTGACGATGCCATATCTGCCAAATTGCTAATTAAGGCGGGTGCTAATCCAAAGTTAACAAACGATGAGGGTAAGATACCGCTAGAGGTAAAAGAGGAAGAATTGGAGGATGGTGAAGATGATGATGACGATGATAACACTAATGATGACGAAGACAGAATGAAGCTAAAAGAATTAGTTGCATACTTGAAGAGTTTGGATTGGGGAGTGTAAACCTGACAACAATGATGAAAGCGTGGACATTAAATCGCTGATTGTTGAGGTGAAGACGACAAAGCCTCCAATACCTCACTGCTGTAACAACTGAAAGTTTGGACTGGGGAGTGTAAAACTGATAACAACAATATAAAAGCGTGTCATTAAATCGCTGAATGTTGAATTGAAGAGAACTAAACCTTACACTTAAACTATCTAGTGTAGATCTTCTGTAACAATATCTATATTCGTCGCACAACTATAACAAAATCTAATTCGTCACTGACAAATAAAGTAGAGCATGTAGGACTCTACTTACCAGTGGTCCCTATAGTGTTGAATATCCTTAGTCAACTCATCAATCATAACTTTCTTGGCCACCAAATCCTTTTCTAGCAAGGCTACCTGCTCGACGTTCACCATTTTGTAAGCGGTCAAAGATTCGACCTTGGTCTTGAGCTCGTGGCTCTCTGTCTTGCATCTTTGGAGTTGTTCAGCAAGATCATTATTCTGCTCTGTCAACACCTCCAACATTTTGCTCTTGCGTTTAATATCATCAGTCAGTCCATCAATCGCCGTGGTTAATATCTCAACATTCTCCTTCTTACTTGACATCAACGATTCAATCTCTGACACGAATCTGTTTTTCTCGGCCTTGGTTAATTGAAGTTGCTCCATGAGATCAAGAATCTCTCCTTCCTTCTCGTCCAACAATGTGCTCTTTAGTTCGATATCCTCAGTCATCTTGTCAATCGTAATTTTCTTAGCCAACAAAACATCTTCATTCAACCTTAACGTGAGGGCGTTTTCATCGTTTCTAGCGACCAAGGCTTCTACCTCCTCCTTAAGACCATCACACTCAAGTTTAGATAAATGAATTCGTTCCATGAGGAAAGCAATCTTAACTGTCTTTGCCTCCAACAAGACATTCTTATGCTGTATTTCCTCACTAAGCTCGTCTATGGCACCCTTCTTAACCATCAAATCAGAATCCAACGTTGTTATATGTTGGGCCTTCTCGTCATTGCTGGCAACTAAAGACTCGATTTCCACCTTGAGTCTATAACTCTCAACCTTGGAATCATTAAGCTGTTCAGAGAGAGCAGCAATCTCAACTGAATTCTCATCTAGCAATGCAATCTTGTGCTGGATATCATGACTCATCCTGTCAATTGCACTGGTTAATTTCTTGACGTTCTGATTATTGCTAACAACCAAGGATTCAATCTCTGTCTTGAGACCATTATTCTCGGCATTGGAAGTATGAAGCTGCTTCGAAAGGTTAGCAATCTCTGCTGACTTCTCTTCTATCAAGGTGCTCTTGCTTTTGATATCCTCCCTCATCTCATTGTTTACACTCTTCTTGAATGCCAAATCATCCTCAAGGACAGAGATCTGTTGAACATACTCTTTATTGCTAGCAACCAAGGATTCGATCTCACCTTGAAGGCAGTTACTTTTGGCAGTGGATAGTTGGAGTTGTTCTGTAAGTTCAGAATTCTCTGCCGTAAAATACTCTATTGTTACCGACTTCTCTTCCAACGACTGGCTCTTCTCAGTGATATCCTCGCTAAGCTTGTCAATCATCATCGTCTTTGCCACCAACTCAGATTCCAGCACTGACAGCACATGAACTTTCTCCTGGTTACTTATTATCAAGGATTCGACCTCTGTTTTGAGCTCATCACAGGCGGCCTTAGAGATATCAAGTCGCTTTGTGATATCTTCTATCTGTGTTGACTTCTTGTCTAGCAAACCCCTCTTCTCAGAGATATCTGCAGTCATTGTGTCAATTGCACTCATCTTAGTTGTCAAGTCATCTTTGAGCACAGTCATTTGCTGAACAATTGTTTCATTTCTGGCGACTAAAGACTCAACCTCTTGCTCAAGCTCTTCATTCTTTGCCATGGAGACCTGAAGATGATTGGTAAGGTCAATTATCTTGGCTGATTTCTCCTCCAATAATGAGCTCTTTTGCTGGATATCCGCATTCATATCGTTGACCTTACTCTTCATGGCTACCAAATTATCCTCAAGCATGGCTACCTGCTGAACGTATTCCATTTTGCCAACAACAAAGGATTCAACCTCCGTCTTTAGTGCATCACACTCGGTCATGGAAAGTTGAAGCCGTTCAGCAAGAACAACATTCTCAGCTGTTTTTTCTTTCATCAATCTGCTGTTCTCTTGGATAACGTCAGCCATCTTATCAATGTCAATTTTCTTTACTTGCAGATCATCTTCAAGCATCTTTATCTGCTGATTATTGTTGTCGATTGCTATTCTTTTGGCTGCCTGATCAGCGTTCAGCACGGTCAATTGCTGGACGTTGTGATTATTGCTGGCGACTAAGGCATCAACACACGTCTTGAGCCTATCACTCTCAGCCTTGGCCATCTGTTGCCGTTCATGGAGACCCATAATCTCTGCGTCTTTCTTGGTAATCGTCAGCTCCAGTCTTTTAGTGAGTTCGACAATCTCTGCTGATTTCTCATCCAACAATATAATCTTCTGCTGATTATCCTCCGTCATCTCATTAATAATTAACTTTTTGGCCACCAAATCATCTTCAAGAAGAGAAATCTGTTTAGCGCTTGTGTTAGTACTGGAGACCAAGGAGGCAACCTCTGCCTTAAGCTCATCACAGACGGCCTTGGAGATTTGAAGTCGCTTTGTAATATTATTATTCTCGACTGATTTCTCTTCCAACAATTTGCTCTGGCAATCTATATCAGCAGCCATTTCTTCAATTACTATCTTCTCAGTCGCCAGCTGAGATTTGAGCAGATTGATCTGCTCAGCGTTCTCTTTCTCATTGGCGACCAAAGATTCAACCTCCGCATTGAGTCTGCCATTCTGGATGTTGACGATTTGAAGACGCTCCGTGAAATCAGCAATCTCTAATGACTTCACTTCCACCAACCTGTCCTTCTCATTGATATTCTTAATCTTTGCGGCCAAATCAGACTCAAGGAAAGCAATCTGCTCAACGTTGACCTTGTTAATTGCGGCCGCACTTTCAAAGCTTGTCTTGAGCCCGACAATTTCGGACTTCATAGCATGCAGCTGTTCAGACAGAATAGTCATCTTGGTTGATTCCTCATCCAACGATACACTTTTGTGTTGGATACGGTCTCTCAAATCATTGATCTCATTATTCTTCGCCATTAACTCTGATTCCAGCACAGACAATTGCTGAACATTCTGATTATTGCTAGCAACTAATGCATCAACACACTTCTTGAGCCCGTCACTCTCGGTAGTAGAGTTTTGGAGTTGCTCAATTAGTTCAGACATTTCTTTTCTCTTGTTTTCGATATCCTCACTCATCTCGTCGATAACATTCTTCTTGGATACCAAATCATCCTCAAGGACAGAGATCTGCTGGACATACTCTTTATTGCTGGCGACCAAGGATTCGATCTCACCTTGAAGGCAGTTACTTTTGGCAGTGGATAGTTGGAGTTGTTCTGTAAGTTCAGAATTCTCTGCCGTAAAATAATCTATTGTTACCGACTTCTCTTCCAACGTCTGGCTCTTCTCAGTGATATCCTCACTCATCTTCTCAATCATAATCTCCTTGGCTGACAATCTGTCTTCGGTCGCGGTCATCCGCTGCATCAAGGTTTCGACTTTTGTCTTAAGCTCATCATTTTCAGCCGTCAGACGATCAATCAAGAAAGTCTTCTCTTCAGACAATTCGTTCTTGTACTGGATCGTCTCACTCATCTCGTCAATCCTTGACTGCGTGATCGCCAAGTCATCCACGAGTATGGCCATCCGCTGAACGTAGTCCTCGTTTTTCGCGACCAAAGTTTTGACCTCCGTCTTGTGCTCGTCACTTTTTACCTTATTAATATTGAGCTGCTCAACAAGATTAGCGATCAAAGTTTGGACTTCTGTCTTGGACCCGTCACTTTTAGCCTGTGCGATATTGAGTTGAGACTGTGTGATATTGAGCTGCTCAGCAAGAACAATTATATCTTCTGTTTTCTCTTCCAACAATGTGCTCTGGATTCGGTTTGTAGCCTCGAGACCTTCATTTGCATCCCTGAGGATCTGAAGCTGATCATTGAGATGAATAATTTCGGCTGCTTCGTCATAAATAGCAACTTTATGTTCAGTGACTGTCGAAATAAGCACGTTGTTCTCTGACTGAAGTTGAGTTACTGTATTTTTCAACTCTTCATTGGCTTGTATTAAACAATCGTCGCGTTGCAGCAAATTTTCTAGAGAGTGATTGAAAAAGTGTAAGACAGGGTGCAATACAGAAAAATGTAAATCAGGATTGCGTATCTAACCTTGTTGTGAATCGTTGCTAAATGTAGAGACAAGAAGTGGATCGACGCATTCGATGAGACTACGAAGGTTGTCATGTCCAACCGTTTTAAGGAGACCTCGAATAGTGTTAATAGCTTGTACCTGTATGTGATTGTGCATCGTCTCGATAGAATCCGCAACATTATTGCATCCATCTGTTACATAATCTACCTTAGATGCTCCCTCGATTGCATTGACGAATTCATTTTCTTCAACTTCGACGACTGCTAGACACTCATAATTGACATAGTCGTCCACAGGTCGTTTGTCTTCGCCCGGACTTAGACCAATATCTGTAATATTCTCATCGTTCTTGATATGCTCTGCCACCCGTGCTACCGTACCTGAAAAAGGCAGGACTGTCTCTTCGATAGATTTTATTTCCTCAATGCACTTGTCTTCTACTTTCTCAACCGTTACTCTTTCCTCGCTCACGAGATCCTTGTCTGGACTAGCAATTACGAAATCATCCATCGCGAGAACTCCCCCATTACTCACAATACGCTCTGTGACTCGCCGCACAACGTCATCAATCAGAGCCATATCCTCTTGGTCAGAATGGTCATCAATATCATCTCTTACATCGTTATCCCCGACTCTTCTTATGTCATCAGCATCCGACCTTGCTTCACTGCTTGATGTCATCAAAGTATCATCGCACGACGATTCACATGTTGATAATTTAGCCTCGATCTCGATCGATTCCTCGACGTCTTTATTCAACTCATCTTCTCCAACGCCCTCCTTCCGTCCTCCATACTTGGGTAGCAGCATTGCACTCGCGCTTGTCTTTCTCCCTACATTGAAGAAGGAGAATTGTGGCATTGCTGACTAAGGAGTGCGGTGTCGATGGATGGAATATTATTTGCTGCAGATCTTAGTGACGGTGTATGGTGTTACGATTACGGCTCTCGTGGTTCACAGTAAACATCTCGCCACACAACCTCGAATATTCATCAACAACGTTACGAAAAACGCTTGTCCCTCGGCAAGCGTTGCGGGGGCAATTTCATTTTAATGTTCTCTCTGGCGAAAGGAAGGTCGCGAAAGGAAAGAGGTCTTGGAAAGAAGAAAGAGATCTATTCATATCGTTCTAACCGTCTTTGTTTAACCATGACGGCGACATCAACGCCTAGCAGCATGACCACAGGTGGTCAAATCGTTGACATCCCACTGTCAAATCAATCTACCATCAGCCTTGTGAAGCAATTTCTATTTTTCCACGGAACAATTCCAATCCTTGCACCATTAATAATTTTCTACAAATTCCTTACTGATAAACCGTTCCGTTATACTTTTCCTTCGGCATGTCGGAGTCTATACTCCCTTGTTAGTCAAGCGACAATGCAATCAATATCGAACGGATGGTATTACCAAAATGAAACACTCCTATCACGATTATGGAGTCAGCCCTCTGCACGTGCATATGTCGGTGCATTAGAATATCAAATTCGGGAAGGTTACTGTGGCAGTGCAACACGACGGTGCATCCTTCGTAGTTTTGGTCTGTCACCGGATGGTATTATGGAACAAACACGTGGCGAATCAAAGCCAGAGGGGTGGTGTGAGGGAATTGCCAAAGATGCCAAGGATAGTCATGGACTTAACTTGTCAACTAGAATTTTTCGACCGGACGATGACATGACCTACGATGAATTCGTATCCACATTACGGTTGTCATTGTCAAACACCAATATCAGAGTAGCATGTAACTTTTTACGATCAGGATTGATGGGGTTTGAAAGGGTAAGGTACGTACCAATATATATGATAGCAGCTTTATTCTTTGGACATTTTAGTCCAATAATTGGTATCATTGAACAAAACGACAATGACGGAGGTATCATTAACAATACGGATGAATATGATGATGATTATCCATTTGTTGCAATATTTGATACCAATCACAAGTATGGGGGAGTGTATCTCACACCTGCACGAAAGTTGTACAATTCTGTTAAGGCAATTGACGTTAGTTCCAACACACATCGTGCTATTGTTTTTGTCGAGAGAAAATAATGATTGCGTGGAGATGCTGGACGAAAATTTGTATGATGCTCAGTGAGGAAGGAGTTTGTATAGTTTGCATGAAAAGTAGTCAATCCTGGATGTTACTTATCAAGATATGCTATTAATTTCGACCCACCTCATTAATTTCGACCCACCTCAGAGACCACGTGGCAAGAACAATTGAAACTGAAATAACTCAATTCTTTCCAAATTGATTATATTACTTTGACCCCCCTCTAAGTACCTGAAGTGTCATTCTGTGGTACCATTCCTGTACATGCCCCCCACGCAATTGAATAGCAGTATGATGCGCATTTAGACCCCTCACGGCATATAGAACACCAAATACTGATAAGTCACCTAGGTCTGGAGATGCAAGTCCGGAGGAATAAATAAATTTTCCACTTTGCAAACCTTCAGATTCGTACTTATCGAGTGCATCCTCAAGTGCCTTCTTCTCATCTGTAATATTTCGCTTTGCTGGAGGAAGGAGGAAGGTGGTAACACAGCGTGAATTATACATTGAAAAGGATACATCAATACCACACACGAACTCCACACGCGACGGTTAACACTCACATTTTATCTTACCGGCCGCAATATACATTGCCACTGCACCCAATGATTGAATTGTTATCTTTTGTAATGATGTAAAGGTATCAACATCCTTAACATACCCAAACGCATTATAGGAATCGCTCAATGTGCTACATATATTAGGATACAAAAGCGCTGCAAGATCGTCAATGGCAAATCGAAGCCACTTTTGAGCATTCTTAGATTGACGAAATGTTTCCATTGTCATAATTTCACTCCCCTTATCATTCTCGTGTTTGTTGTTTCCCCACCGTTCTTTTAGCATGTGTTGTGCAAATGGCGTATTAAGGATGGAATTGAGTATTTCCTCCGATCCATTTGCTTGAGAGCCATCAATCAAAGCTATCGGGACCTTTTTATAATCTCCTGACCAAGGTTTCAACTCTGCCTTTGTGAGTGGATTGACTTCAACTGATGTGTAATCGATTTCTGCGTGTGATAAAACAGACTTGGTGATGTTACAGAATGGACATATCTGATATTGGTAGAGCTTTACATCCGGTGGTTGAATCAAGGAAGCAAATGATCGCCTATGATGAGGCGTCGTTAGGTTTTGGAATGCTCTGACTATGCACACTCGGCCGACGACCATCGATGATGTCATGCCTGAATGAAAGAAGATGGGGAGGGGCGGAAAAAATGGTCTCCACGAACCCGCCCAAAAAGTGTTCGACTGATTGGTAGACTACAGCGCAGTCGTTGTTCCCTGTCCTGTGGATGAACCAGATCAGCGTGTGCTGTGCCGAGTGCGGCGAGGAGGGAGGCGGCAATCTCAAGACGTGTAAGAGGTGTATGCTCGTCAAGTATTGTAATGCTTCTTGTCAACACAAACATTGGCCAACGCACAAAACAGCATGTAAAGAACGTGCCGCCGAGCTACGCGATGAGGCGCTGTTCAAGGACCCACCGCCGAAGGAGGAATGTCCCATTTGCTTCCTGCCAATGCCCGCAAGTCTGATAACTTGTATCACGCTTCCAGACGCGACTATAACTTCTGTACCAATGCAAGACTTTGCGGTTGCATACGAAGATATGGCTAAAATGGATTCGGAGCAATATTATCCATGTTGCAGGAAGACAATTTGTAAAGGGTGCGAGTACTCCTTCATTGAGTTTGAGAAAGATGGAAAGTGTCCATTTTGCAATTCCGACCGAGGTGGCAAAAGAGGACAGGAGGCTGAAGAATTATCTAATAGGATGAGGGCAAATGATCCCGCTTCAATTTGTTTGCTGGCTGCTCATTATAACCAGGGATTAGGAGGTGTTGAGCAGGATCAGACGAAGGCAATGGAACTATATGCTAGGGCGGCAGATCTCGGCAATAGTAAGGCACATTTCTTCTGGGGTCGGTATTATCATACAGGGGGAGATTCAAAGAAGGCCAAGTTTCACTATGAAGCCGCGGCTATGGCAGGGCACGAAATTGCCAGGAGCAACCTTGGAGCTGTGGAATATGATTCTGGAAACAAGGAGCGAGGTGTTAAGCATTGGATAATTGCGGCATCATCTGGAAGTTTTTGTGCCATGGATCAGTTGAGAATATTATTTGAATACGGTGCTGTTAGTAGAGAATCAATCGACTCAACTTTGAAAGCTTACAATGATTCTTGCGCTGAGGTGAGAAGTGAAGCAAGAGACGCTTTTATCGGTGGCATGATGAAAATAATTGAAAGTATGAATAACACCTAACAGAATTATATCATTGAGATACTTTGCCTCAATAAGGTTATTTTACTGCTGCCTTTTTAGTTCTACACGGTCCAATTTGAGGACGACAGGTCTTACCACTTTCTGAACTAGCAAAGACTAAGCCAGTACCACTAACTAGTCTCATCATTGGATACCCCAAAAGACGCTTATGTGCCAATATGGCCCATGGTATTGCCGGTTCCTGTTGTAGCAAATCTATATTTTCTTTAGTAATGCTTCGTTTACTATTGTACCCGCACAACCACCAAAAGTTACCACACTTCTTATGCAGTAGGTATGGTTTGTACAGTCCTCGATCACAGCAGGAATCATACATTGGATTGATATTGTTGTTGTTAACACGACGTTGGTTGTTAGGAGGGTGATTGTGCTGTTGGAATGTATCAATCTCAATGACATCGTCAAACGGTGGTGTATTAGGAATGAAATGAGTAGTATCATTCACTATGGACTCATTGCCAACACTATCAACAAAGTCTAACGCATGTGGCAATGGTTGTATTCGATGAGGAGCAAGTAATCGACCATTTACTAATGCTTGTCCAATACCATGGAGGGATTCCGGTCTTGTATGTAATATTAAATCTGGTTCACTAAAATAGATGTATTGCCAGAGAAGATTAATCTCACCCAACCAACACTTTGTCACGTCGGGGGTTGTTTTATTCAATAGGACACGAGATAGCTGCCGTAGCATGGCTATGGGTACATTACTTCCCCATTGTCCCGGTGGTGTACCTTCTGGCCACGCTTGATATGCCTCATTAGATGATACACAGATATCAAACGTCGTCGACATCTTGTTGTTACTGTTGTTGGGATTGCTAATGCCGTCTACATCATCAGACCAAACAGAGGTGGCATTTGCAACAATATCAAATACACGTCGTACAAGGTCCAGATTTTCGGATGTATAATGTGTGGGATGTAATGAAATAATAACCCGTCCCATACCAGTTTGAACAAGTGATACAATCATTGCCACGAAAGACCAAATGCCTACATTTGTATGATCGGGAGTGTAGGGTATTACCACAAGTGTTGACTGCGTGACCAGTTGTGGTGACTGAGGTAATGCAGCATCGTTCTCCTTCGTCAACGACAACAAAGACTGCTTAGGTACTTCTAGAGCACGGAAGTAGTCTCGTCGATTATTCGAATAGACATAGGTTTTAAAAATATCCGTTATACGTCCTTCTATTATAGATCTTGTTCCCTCCTCATCATTCTCGGGTAATTTGTTTACTATATGTTTCCACCATTTGGACATGTGCTCGACACTTAAATCTAACCAATCACGCGTCGATGTTACATCATTTTGTGAATGTTTGAATACTTGTACTGATGCCCATTCTTGTATATCCTCAATTGGTGTACCATGCTCAACATCAAATACACGATACTTCACAAATTGGGACGTCGATTGCCACCAAGCGCCCGAGTATGCATCATTACTGTTCATTTCGACTGGTTCACGCGTCGGGTCATTGTGATAGTCCCATGAAAATTCAAGAAAGTCCAGTTCGCGTTGTTCTTGATTGACGACTTCAATTCTTCTGTCAGCATTGCTGACCTTGCTACGATGATGATGATGTTTGTTGTTGTAATTGGGAAGGTGCAGAGATGGACCAGAGGAGAATGATTGCGCTGGTGTTGTTGTGAATGCAGTTGACAGATACAGGTATACAGCATTCACTGCCAAAAGCGTCACTAGAAGATAATACTGAATAGTGATCCACCGCCTCTTTGTTTGCTGCTGCTGCTGCTGCTGCTGCTGCTGCGTCATACCACCAGCATCAAACACAATTCCACTTCCGAGGCCAATTTTGGGCAACAAAAATTCAATTCAGAAGATGGACAATTTTGGGCCTCAGATGGACGGACACATGGACACTGGACACACTCTTAAGTGTCTTTGTTGAGATGTGATTGTGGGCGTTTTGCAACCTGTGATTGTGGGGGAATTCAGCACAGTGGCAATTTTGGGCAACAAAAATTCAATCAGAAGATGGACAATTTTGGGCCTCAGATGGACGGACGGACGGGACTGTCTTTAGTTTTTGTCTTAGTTTATGTCTAAATAATACATCTAAATTGAGAATATCGTCTATCTGATCACGGGGTAAGAGAAAATTGAAGATATCGATCCGGGCATGTCGTTGGATATCTTAAAGTTTTGGGTTGCTTTCAATAGTAAGGAGCTATAAGCATGTGCGATACCAATACCGATTTGTTGGATAGTAG
>Ga0247843_1003741_pt1 | contig 24118 bp, 26 predicted proteins | sample LaCruzMarch2017__FD_192420 | JGI IMG/M metagenome (GOLD analysis project Ga0247843, IMG submission 192420) | Freshwater microbial communities from meromictic Lake La Cruz, Castile-La Mancha, Spain - LaCruzMarch2017_8m | ecosystem: Environmental > Aquatic > Freshwater > Lake | place: Spain...
TTCCCAAAAGCGACGAATCAGAAGATTCGCCACTACGACACATCACGATCTTCGTTGACAACGTCGAAGCCGGTTCGGGGTTCGTCCGGATCGACCAGGACGGTGGCCACCACGTCGAAGACTGCGGAGCCCAGTTCTGCGAGGACACCGACGAATCCGACGCCGTCTACGAACTGATTGACGAGGCGCTCACGTCTGGAAAATCCAGCATTAAGGCGACACTCGACTCAGGAGACACGCTGTCAATCAGTTGGATGCTCGGCGAGTAATCAGCAAGACAACCGCCCCGACCAACGCGGTCGGGGCCTTTCATAAACCCGCAAGTGAAACAAGGATCAGACTAATGACGACACCATCATTCGCCCGAGAAGCCGCCGAACTCATCACAGCAACCTACGACTCAGCCGATCAGTTTGCCGCCGTTGCACAGGACGGATGCGGCGAGTGGGAGATCGACAGAGCAAGCGAGATCGCCGAGCAATCCGGCGTAGCGATGGCAGATATCATCGCCGCAATCGAAGCGGTTTGCAGGGAAAAGACTAACCACTGACCACTGAGGCCCCGCCCCCGCAATCGTGCCGGGGCCAGAGGAGAATGAAAGATGCACATCCAACCAATCCACATCGACAACGTGCAATATGCGAACCCCGATCGATTCGTCGTCTGCCGAGTACTGAGTGGCGGTCGAATGGAGTATTACAACGCTCACAAATTCACCCCATCCATGAACGGATGGCAGCCCAAAGTGGAGCTTGCCAGCCTCTTCACCTATCGGGAAGAGGCGGTCCACTGCCTTAATACAATCGTGGCACGTCGTGGACCAACTGCTCTGTTTGACAAGATCAGCGCAGAGTTAATCGCCGAAGGAATATACCACGACCGCGACTCAATGGAGTTGCATGAAAACGGCCGCGTATGGTGCGGCACACCAGCAGGCGGCATGTGGGTGGAATAATGCTTTTTTATCCTCAATGGACAAGACTCTGCCGAGTCTGCGGGAAGCAATTCACCCCGCCCGACAGGCGAGTCCATCTCTGCTCGGATGAGTGCCGAGAAGAACGCGACCGACAAAACAAAATCAAAGAAGCACGACAACACCGCGAACGAAAAAGACTTGCCAGACAACTCATTACCAGAGTCTGCGAAATCTGCGGAAAGCAGTTTCACCGATCTGACAATCGCTTTCGGAAGACGTGCTCCGTCGAATGCCGTGCTGAAATTCAGCGTCGAACGAAACTGAGAAACCACAGGAAATGGGCAACCAACGCTTATCAAGACCGCAACGAGCTGGCGATGCTCGCCCTTGCAACCGCCCAGCCACAGGCCAGCCGCCTATGCAATCGCTGCCACGCTTCCCCAGTTCTCGGATCCAGAAAGTACTGCGACCCGTGCAAACTCGCCATCCAAGCCGAACACAACCGCAACAACCAGGCAAAGATGCGGTCTGCAAGAAGAACAACTCTCGCGCCACGTTTCTGCATCGTCTGCCAAGTTGTGTTTGATCCAAACCATCGACCCGGTAAAGCGAAACTTACCTGCTCGTCCGACTGTGCCAAAGAGCATCGAAGGCGGCACAACAACAAGCCCAGAGAGGCGACATGAGCACAGAATCCACCGCAGTCATCATCACCCAGCACAACAGCGACCTACACGCGATGCCGACCGAGACGCTGAAGCTGGAACTCGCCAAGTCCTTGCAAATCACCGTCGAAAACTTTCAGCGAATGGCCTTCATCATTCGCGAACTGGAAGAGAGAGGCGAAGACCTCGAATCGCTCAGAATCTCACTGCTGACCTACCTCCGCAAAATCGCCCACGGACAATTAGCCGCCGCCGCTGTTGTTCGGTTTGCCTCTCGACCCGACCTCCTTGCCAGGGTCTCACGACTGCCACTCCCCGACCAGGAGTTCCTGGCCCAAGGCGGACCGATTGACTTGGTAGTCCGCCAGGGCGAATCAATGACTACCCGCAAGCTCGACCCGTTCACCCTCGAACGCAATCAACTCGCACAAGTATTCGACACTGACAAAATCCGCTCCACATCCGAACAAATCGCCCTCATCGAAAGCAAGCCCGCCAACACAGAAAAAACCACCCGCAAACCAGGTTCAATCCGAGTCGACCGTGAGCGGAAAGGTCTCATCCTTGGACGAAAATTCTTCTCAGCAAACGAAATCCTCGAAGCACTTTCGACGATTTCAGACCAGGTTGAAGAGGCCGGAGAAATGACCGTTATCAATATCGATTCAGCCTATGCCAAATGCATCCGCATCCAAGCTGCCAAGCGAGACACGACAATGCGAGACCTAGTAACCCGCTGTCTTCGCGCTTGTGGCTTATTGACCGAGAATTAAAACCAGCGACACCAAAACTTTCCGAAAGGAATCACCATGACCGATTCAACCGAAACCAAACCCGCCAAACGTGGCCGACCCCGTAATTCTGGCTTCAATATTCCCGCCAACAAAGTCGCCCAACTGCAGGCGGCAGGCCAAAGCTACGCCGCTATTGCCGAGACGCTTGGCATCAGCAAGACTGCGGTCAGTCGTTTGCTGACCATCTCACGTCGAGGCACCGTAATGAGCGTAGCCGATCGTTTGCAGAGTTTCGTCGAGGCAGTTCAGGCGGGAAGCCATCGCGCTTTGCAACTGCTGGAACAATGGGAACCATCCAACACGGATGAGATCGTTCTGGACCGGACCGGGACGAGCCCGCTCCGCTTCGCGGGTTCGCTGCTGCGGGAGGCGACCACCCGTTTCATCGACACCACCCCGGACAAACCCCACAAAGATTGGTGGACGGTCCGCATTTACAGCACCGAGGCGACCGACTTCCGGTTCGCTGTATCCATCGCGTACTCGACCACAATCCGGAAGGTGGTATCGATCGAGCACTACGCCGAGTTCACCGACGACCCGGCGGCAGTTCTCGAATCTTACGATCCGCTGGCCGTTCTACGAGGGTTCCCGGACTCTCCCGAATACGCTTCGCGGCAAGCGTACCTCGAGAAATCTTCAAAGCTTCAGTTCGGCAAGATGGTTTCGGACCTGCTGAGGGACCCGCTGTAAGTAGCAGGCACGGTCCCCGTGCCGTTCGCCGTTTTCTTCCCACCCAACAAAGACCAAAAACCGCCACGGCAGATGGAATCTGCCTGCTACTTTACGTTGTTGGCTTCGGGAAGAACTCCGTTCCTCGCGCGAACTTGTCGAACCAGCTCACTTGATCCCGTTCGTGCACCACGTGCGGGCGCTCCTTCCGATAGGACTCCAGCAGCAGTTCCACGGATTGTTGCTGGCAGTCCAGGTTAAACCCGATAATCTGCGGAGCCCGTTCGGCGGCATTCAGCTTGAGCGACAAATTCCGGCCGCTCACATTTGGCAGCGTATCGCCGATCTGTAATTCCGGATGCAGGAACCCTTCCAGGCGGATCGAACAATCCAGCCGCATCACGTCTTCGATGGTCCGCACATCGTTGGCGTAGTTTTGAATCGCGGTTGTATCGTCCCTCGCTTCCGTCGGTTGCCCATGGAAGATTGACCGAGTCGATATCTTCGACTTCTGGAACTTGTCCGACACGTCCAGGACTAGCGTCATGTCCAGCCCGTTAACCGAATCCGGTTGGCGCGTCGCAATTCCCGTCAATCGCCGATCCCCAGCAATCGTGGCGGTAATTCGGACTAATGCCTGATCGGGAGTTCCCGCCCTGATCTTTCGCCACAATGGTTCGGGCGGAGTTTCTCCGTCGAACATGATCCCGCATTGTTTTTCGAGAACCGCGTAAGGCCATTTGACCCGCTTCCAGCCCGGATCAGACTTGTTTTCCGGATCCGTGGCCCCGACCTGAAAAGAATCCCACCAGTCCACCCGATAACCGTTCGATTCCATTTCGTCCGCGTCGGCATGTTGAGTGAGACACCGTAGAAAACGCCGCCGCTTGCGGATTAGTTTTTCCGTAAAATCAAATGCATCGATACCATCCCCAAACACGCCACCGATTTCCGGCCGCAGCCCGTCATATTCATTGGACTCGTTCAACACCCACAGGCGACCGATTTCCGGATTCGTGTTATAGAGCGACTGGCCAATCGCCAGTTCTGACAGATGCCGCGTATCGTAAGTTGTTCGCCACCCCTTCTCCAAAATCATAGTAAGCTCGACCTTCTCCGTATCCCCAAAGCATTCAATCCGATTTGCCAGGTCGATTACAGAATAGGAGGCGTCGAAACTCAGGACATTCGTGGCGGTCACATCCCGGGAGTCACCCGGGCGCTGCAGGAAGACTTCCTTCTCAGGCCCGGTCCCTCGCTGAAAAAACCGTAGCCGAGTGACCCGCTGCCCGCTTTCGACCGAGTGCTCCAAATGCCAACTGATATGAAGCGGGATCAACAACGCGTCGAGCGCGTCAGGCAGTGACGAACCGAACGGAATCGCGACATTTTTGAGAGGCGGAGGATCCCCGTCGAACGTACCCCAGGTGGCGGCAAGTTCACTCTTCGTCGGATTCGTCACGAACTCTTCGTCGGGATTCAGCCACCAGCACAAGGCCAGGACCACGTCTTCCACTTCCCACAGCGTGGCGTTCCCCTCCTGAAATGTAATGGCCTGATCAGTCCACAAGGAATCCCAGTCGAGAACGTAATTCCATTCGTCGGTCCCATCTGTTTTCCAGCTCTTGTTCGGTCTGACCACTGCATCAATTTCGGGATTGATGACAAATTGCCTATCAACATCTACACGATTGCTCCACACAACATCCCAGCATGGATAGAACGTCAGCCGCTTCCCGAAATGCTGATCGCCGATCCGAGCTTCGATCGAGACAATTTCGCTGGATTCGTCGATCCGCTGGGGTTGCCGAGCCATCTGGCCCCAGCCCACCACGATTGACGGCAATCCGTCTTCGTCCAATGCCCGCAGTTCCAGTTGCCGTTTCATGCCGATCGGAGTTGTCGTGTCGACCAGCCGCGGCATATCTCGCCAGGCGAACGTCAGCACATCATCCCGCCGACCCGTCGAAGAGATCGAGGCAGTCAACGGGATCAGATAGTCGACTTCGTCGGCCATCGTTGGCGTCGCACCGTCGTCAGGTCCCAACAACACCACAAATTTGGTTGTATTTAGCAACAACGAACTACCAGGCGGAGGAGCAGGCGGCATGATGGTTCCTATTTCGTAGCGGGGGCGTCCCGCCACCGATTCGTTTTCTCTTCAGCAAAAGACCCATCGGCGGCAAGATGCCACCGCTACTCTCAGTGTTCAACAGCCGTCAGAGTGGCCGTCGTCGAAGGGACGGCAGGAATCACCACGTTGACGACACCCAGCACCATAGCCACCGAACCGGCCCGAGCTTCCAGGCGGAACGAATAAGTGCCGACCGCCAATCCCGTCAGTGCGAATTCCTGATGCCGAGATCCCGCCATGCTTTGCGCCAGAGTCCCCAGCACCGTAGGCCCCGACAGCCACACGGCGGCAAACGCCGTCAACGTGGCACAGTTCAAATCCGGAGTCCACGCGAACCGGATTGACGCAGATCCAGAGACCCCGACATCCACGCCCAGGATCACAGCCGTTCCGGAAACGATCCCCACCAGATTCCCGCTTCCGTTCAGCGACAGATTTCGCGGGCGATAGATCGTCTCGTTCTCGTAATCCCCGGCGAACGTGCGGACCTGCAGCCAGATATCCGACCGCCCGTACCATGCCACCGGCAACGCAACGACGAATTGATTCGTCGGCGAAACCACCGTAGCCAGCGAAGCATCGTTGCTGGAACTCGGTTGCATCGGCAGGCGGCGACCGTCGTAAATCTTGTTCGGACGGTACTGGATGTTCTCAGGACCGCCCAGGCCCCCGTAGAGCTTCGCCCCTTTCGTCCCCTGAAAAGGACGATTCGTCAGACAAATCGAGCGATTGCGAGCGATCAACATGGTTCCCACCAAAACCCCATCGGCGGCAAAATGCCGCCGCTACCTCAGTACGTCGTGAACTTGCAAGATCCCGTGTAGGTCACACCGCCCGCCGTAATTGTGGCGACCGCCGTGAATCCCCGGTTACTCGCCAGACCTGGCGAAGCAAACTCCGCTTCGAATCGGTGACTGACATTCGTCGAACCGACATCCCCCGTCGACATCGAGAATTGAGCCACCCGCGCACCTGCCGACGTAGTCGCATCCTGCGTTACTACGATCGAACAGGTGGCAGATGGATCCAGAGTATCCAGAGCGATCGTCTTCCCGTTCCGCACCAGTTCCGCCGTCAAGTGCATACTCGTGCCGAGCGTCGTCGTCAGATTGGCGGTCACATCGACTTCGAACGGCACGCTGGCGGGATCGTTCGGCACCTGCTGACCAGCACACACCCGCAAAGGCCAGTTCAAGACCGATGCCGTGTCCGTCGTCGGAGCTGGCGAGCCACCCGCTCGAGTGTACATCGTGACGACAATGTCCCGAGGCGTCATATTTGGCGAGATCGTGGCCAACGCGATCACCGCATGGTAAAGCGAAGTCGCCCCCAGGCTGGCGACCGAACAGGCCACACCCGGAGTTGTCGCGGACCCCAATGCCTTCCACGTATTGTCCGACCAGTCGAAGACCTGATTCAAAACAGGGTCCGTCACCGTCACATATTTGTTCAGGCCGCTCGCGTCAGGTTGTGAGAATCGCACAGTTCACCGTCCTTCAGTAACTAAAACCCGCCGTCAACGTCCCCGCCACAGCCGCCAACGTGAATCGATTCCCGGAATCCGCAATCGCCACGTCAGCCGGCGGGAGACTCACAATCACCGTCGTCGTGATCGGAGCCCCCGAATTCCCGGCCGCATCTTGCGGGACAATCGCATAGGCCCAGGTCCCGCTGCCATCCACAGGCGCACACTGAAACGAATAGGCCCCGTCACCCGTGAAAGGGATATTCGCCACCAATTGAGTTGCCGAACCGCCGGAACTGACCGACCCCAACACAGCAAAATGATGGACATTCGAGGAGCCCGACGAAGTCCAGCTCAGCGTAAACCTGTTCCACGGTTGACGCGGGATCTGATTCCCATAGTCGGAATTGATGTCCGCCACAGCGACCCGCACCAGAGTGAGCGGCGTAGGCGAGATGCTGGGCATCAACTGCCCAACAATACGCCGCTCACCTGGTACGCGAGTCGATCCAATCAGAGTCCGATTGGCGTACAACTGCCAAAGCCACCCAGCCGAGTAAGGCGAAGTGAAATCGCAATACACAGCTTGAGGCCCCAGCCAGCCGACATCGGTAATCTGAAATCCACCCAGAAACATTGGTCACCCAAAGTAGCAGCCACGGTCCCCGTGCCGTCCGCAGTTCTCTAATTCCCAAACCAAAGACAGCCACGGCAGATGGAATCTGCCTGCTACGCTACACCGGAGGTTTCAACTGTTCGAACGTGATGAAGATCTGTCGCCAATACCCATGAATCGCATCCGACCGCCCAATCCCCTGCTTCAATCCCGCCATCCGCACATTCTGCAGATAGGCCACCGTCTCAAACGCCGTGTCCGCCTGAAACGTCCCGACCTTGCCCAGCCGCAGCTCCAACTGAGCCAGATCCCCGTCCCTCGCCGCCGTCGACACGTAACCCATCACGATCATCGGGACCATGAATTCGCGAATCACCAGGCCCCCGTGCATGACGCTCGTTCCGTCGACACCGAAGGCAAAGGCCCGCTGGACAGCGACTTGCCATTCACCCCATTCAATATCGTTGATCATGCCGAGGATCGAAGCCCCGGCGTGATACAGAGCAGGCGTCGGCATTACCTTCCACCCCCAATCCCCAGACCAGCCGCAGGCACCGGCGGAGGTTTCTCACCCTGCCCCGGCATTTGCACGTTCACGTTCACATTCACCGGAGGAGGAGCCGGAGCCCGACCAGGACGAACCGCTTGCTTCCGCTCGTCAATGATCGTCTTGGCATCCTGCATGTTTCGTTCACGCTCGATCGCATCCGCAGCCACCTGACCCCGCTGTTCGTTGCTGCCGAACGCCGACATGAACCCTTCGTGGCCCATCAACGCCGTCCCCGCGTCGTAAGCCTTTAACCCGGCCGCAATCCCGACCGGACTGAGTCCGCTGGTTTTCAATTGCAGTTCGTACGCTTCCCGCATGGTTCTGGACTGCATATCTTTCGCGGCATCGACCATTTCAATCGCTGTTTTCTGCCGAATACTGGTCGCGTTCTGCCCCGTCGTCGTGATTTCCACGTCCCGAGCAAACCCCGCTTTGTCGCCCATCTTCTTTTTCAGGGCTTCGACTTCTTGCTGGCTTCCCATCTCGGTAATCATGGACGAGATATTTCGCCCCTCGACGACGATATCCAGAGCCGATGACCGTTCGTCTTCGGGAAGACTTTCCACCCCCTTCTTGATGCGACCCATCACCGTCGCGAAGTTCTCGCCATTGAAGTCGACGTCTTCCGGATTCAGGCCCATCCGCCCGAGCTGCTCGACCACTTTAGGAGACGCCTTGGCAGTTGCCAGTTGCCGGACAATTTCCCGCATGTGAGTGCCCGCTTCTTCGGCGATCTGAGTCTTCCGCAACATGGCGAAGTTCGCCAGTTGTTCTTCGGGTGACATCCCACCCAGTTCACCCAGGGCGCTCGAATGTTTCGCCAACTGCTGCAAGTCCGTCACCTTCAGGGGAGTTTCCTTCAGGCCCTGAATCTGCGTGGCCAACTCTTCGACGTTCTGAGCGTTCAAGTCTTTCTTGTTCGCGGTCAGAAACATGGAAAACGATTCGGCCATGTCTTTCGCATCGGTGGACTTACCGGGAATCAGTGACTGAGCCTTGATCAGCTTGAGGAACGGAGTCAACGCAGGCCCCTGAGCCTGATCCACACCGAACCCCGTCGACACCATCGTCGACGCCGTGTTGAAAGCGTCTTCGCTGGGGGTGGCCGTCTCAATCGCCGCCTTGTAGATCGCATTCTTCGCTGCCCGACCCTGCAAAGCGTTCAGCCCACCTTGTGCACGGAACCGCCGGACCAGTTCATCCTGCTTCCCCGCGGCTTCTTCCGAAGCCTGTTGCTGTTCCTTGTTGGCTTGCATCAGGAACCGTACCGCCTGAGTCACCGACATATAGGCCGTCGCGATCCCGACCAGCCGCCCGCCAAACCTCAGCAGAGCATCAGAACTCTTGTCCGTCTCCGTCGTGAACTTGTGCTGATCGAGATGCATGATCCCGATCGCTTTGGCGAACTGCTTCTGATCGATCGAACCCGCCCGCAGCAGTTCCCGATACCGCTGAATCTTCTGATTGTGCCGATCCTGTTCCGTGCCGAACGTCCGCAGTAACGCCGTCGCCTCCCGATCGTTCCGCTGCTTTTCGATGGCCGCTTCCCGTTCCGCTTTCCGGCGTTTGGCGATCAGCCCAATCTGTTCGGCATAGGCCCGCTTGTAGGCCGACATGCCCGCCATGTACTCGGAATCACTGAGTTCCCCCGAGGCATGAGCCTGCTTCAGCTTGCCGGTTTTCTCAAAGTATTCCTGCTTCGCCAGTTCCTTGCGCGACATCGCGAACCGCCGCATTGCCGCCAGTTCCTTATCCCGCAAAGCCTGAGCATCCGCCGCCGCCTTCACGTCAGCCAGTGCCGCCGCCTTTTGTGCAGCCAGTCGCGCCGCCGCATCCTTGCCGGGATCACCCCCCTTCCCAATCTTTTGAATCGCGGTCGAGATCGCTTTGAAGCCGGTTTCGACCTGCTGGCCACTCTGTTTCCCAGCCGCACCGACCTCTTTCATCTTGTCGATTTCTTGCTGCAGCTTCTGAATGAGCTTCTCCGAAGCGAGTTGCTTCTTCTGATAATCCTCGAACACTTGTCGAGAATCGCTCGTCCAGGTAATGCCAATCGTGTTCGACATCGGAACCCCAAAGTAGCAGGCACGGTCCCCGTGCCGCCCGCAGTTTTCTTTCTCGACACCAAATCACAGACAAGAGCCACGGCAGATGGAATCTGCCTGCTACGCTTGTGGAACAACTTTGGACGGAGCCACCACAGACCGAAACGCCCGTTCGAACTCGGCCGTCACCTGACCACCCGGATTGAATTCGTTGTAGACCTCCTGCAAAGTCGTCTTCGAGACATCCGCATTCAGCAGGAACCCGCGAATCAGATCCGCCGTTTCCGCATTCACCTCACCACCAAGAACCGGAACCTCGGCAATCGGTTCCTCCAATTTCACTTCCGCCACTTCGCCATCCATCTGAAAGCACCTTTCACAATTGGTCCTGAAACAACAGATCGAACCACGTCGGCGCGTGATTCGGCAGCAAACCTTTCCGCCAGGCTCGGGTCTTTATGAGTCGGGGGTGAGTGAGTCGTTCTCTTTTTTTGAGAGACCCGCCGTTTCTCTCTCCTTCAGAGCCTCAAATTCGGCCAGGACCGCTTTCACGTTCATCCCGTCCACCGCCGCCATCGTGATCCGCAGCAGATCGTCCGTGTCGAGAATGCCCAGTTCAGACGCGATCACCGAATTGATCCGGTAATTCTGCCGCAAGGCGAACACGCAGAACTCCGCCCACTCGTTCAACATCTGCTCGGGAGATCGGCCAGCGTCCGCCGCCATCTTGTTTTCGTCGAGATCCATCAGCAGCAGCCGACGAAACCACGGTTCCGACAACTGCCAGAACTCATTGAACTGCGGCTTCCGAACTTTCTTCCACTGGCTATCCACCAGCCGCAGACTTGACGGCAGGTCCGAGGCACACGGAACCCGCCACAAATTCCCGTCACCAAGACTCCAGTCGTAGCCGGGAAACAGCGAGGGACGAGCCAGGTCATTCGGCACGCAGGGGGAATCGGTCCAGAATCCGACCTTGTAGCCAGGTCCGTCGATCCAGCGTTGACGAGCAGGAACGTACCCGATTTCGCCCGTCCACCCGACAATCAGACCATCGGGAACCCCGTCGCGACTGGTGACCGGGCATTCGCTGGCCCCGTCCACAAAGTCAGCCAGCCCCACAGACCGCAGGCACGACGCCGAATTGGACATCTTGCCAGGAAACATCAATTGATAATGCATTCGCCAATGCCTTTAAGTAGCGGTGGCTTTTAGCCACCGATCATTTCTTATCTCTTTTTCCAAAACAAAAGACCAATCGGCGGCTAGAAGCCGCCGCTACTCTTACGGAGCCGTTACAGCCGATGCCGCACTCGCCACCAGCGTCCGACCTTCCAGCCGAATCGCCGCACTCCCGTGTTTCGTTTCTTGTGCCGAGATCATTTGCGGCTTGATCACACCAGACGCAAAACTGAACTTGATGTGTTGAGCCGTCGCGTTCGCCACATACGTTCCGCCGCTGGTCCGCTTTCGCAGGTAGGCCGTCACCGAACTGATCGCCGCCCCGCCCAGGATCGAAACGAACTGATCGAAGTCTTCGACCTGAACTTCAATCACAGGATCGATCGTTTCCAGAAACATATCGCTGGGATAGACCGCTCCGTCGTACGTCTGCAGATCCGACCAGCCCAGGCCGAACGACACCGAATAGCCGACCTGTTTCGGAACATGCACGCCGTTGATGTACACCGGCCCGAGTCCGTACATCGCGTTGAACGCCTGAGCCTGCAATGTCTGGTTCACCGATTCGGCGTACGGAACCACGATGCCGTCTGAGGACAGGAAGAACGCCTGGCCCTGAGCTGTCGGAGTTCCCTGCCTAGGAGCGTTGATCGACTGGGGAACCAGGACCACGGGACAATCCGCGATCCCCACGACTTTCATGTTCGCTCCAGCCCCGACAAACGTGCCCCCTTTGGCCCGCTTCTGGTACGGAACCGTGACGTTCGCACCACTGGCGATCAGAGTCCCCAGCGTGCCGAACGCGGTCAGGAACCCGCCAATGTCGACCGTCGACAGGCTAGCTTCGGGTTGTGACGAGACAATGAACTGATCGGAGATCACCGGCGCACCGGAAAACCGGCCAGACATGGATTCGATCTTGGGATCGAAACCGGAATTCGTGACTTGCCGCAGATTGACGCCTGAACCCAGTAAAGCATCGTAGACTACGTCTGGCATGGCATTTTCCCTTTATGTAGCAGGCAGATTCCATCTGCCGTTCGCTCTGCTTCTTCTCGAAATAACACAAAAACAAAGACAGCCACAGCAGATGGAATCTGCCTGCTACTATCGAAACTGTTTCAACACTTTTTTCTGATTGGCCGGATCGTAAATCTGTGCCACGTAGTAATCCCGCATCCGTTCGGATTGATCCGCAATTTCCGTTTCGGACACGTGTTCCATTTCCTGCCGACGCTGCTCGGTCAGGGGTCGCCGGATTCGCTGGCCCGCCTTGGGACCCTTCTTGATCATGGAGGTTTCCGGAGCTTTCGCTGTCAAAGATCCTCGCATCGCCGTCGCCCTGATCACCGATTCCGTCAGAACTGCCCGCCGAAGATCACCCGTCCACTCGTTCGGCCGCTGATGATGGACTGTCCTGGCCTTGATCTTCTGCCAACGAGCCGACCGCTTCGCAAACACACCGGGATAACGAGCATACGCCGAGGTCATAAAGTGGAACGGCAGGTAGAACGTCCGGATCTGATGCATCGTTTCGCGATGATTGTCGTTCATGATCTTGTTATGAGCACGAATGTTGAACATCACGTTTGAGACTTGGGCGCCGATGATGAATGTCGTCACGGCAAACCCTCCCGATGCACGATCCAGGTCATTTCCACCAGGTTGACACCGTTCTCTGTCACCGGATCCAGTTCCCCGCAACTGAATTCCTCGAGTCGCTGGAATTCCAGACAGCCCGCCGTCGTCGCCAGCCCCCGCAATTCTTCCGAGATCTGCCCGTACAGGTTGTTCATGTGCCGCCGATGGTCCCGATCCGTCACAGTCCCCGTCACGTCGTACCAGGTCCGCAAGGCCGAATCCGACAGCTTCAAATACTGGATGAAGATCGACAGTTCCCCGGTCCCGATGAATGTCGTCGTCCCCGTTCGGTTGGCACTCTGAGACGACTGATGTCGAATCACCGCCCGTGGGAATGGTTCCGTGTCGTTATCCAGAGCCAGATCTTCATGGACAAAGACCGCCGCCGCCGCCGCATCCGCCGCCCCGACCAGACGCCGGAACGTCGCGGAGGATGTCACCGTATTCGTCAAATGCTGCAATCGCAGCGATCTTTCACCCACGACGGGAACGATCATAGAATGTGCTCCCGACTGCTGACCGTCCGGACCTTGTCATCCCGCCGGACGTAGATCATCCGCAGACCTGAATCCAAATTCGGAGTCCGTTGCACCTGCCACAATTCCCCATTGACCAGCCACTGTTCCCCGACTTCATAGGGAACCTCCTCAACCACCACCGTCAGCATCCCCGTTCGCAGAGTCCGTTCGCCCTTCAGGTCAAAGTCTCTGTCAACGCGATCTTCCACCCACAGGCACCGCACACCCGTCGTGTCCACCCCGGCAGGGCTTCGACGAGTGACGGTGATCCCGCTCATCTCGTACAGCATCTCAAAACCTTCTACGGCAATCGACATGATGGCTTGTGTTCCTTCGTACTGGCCTTGCCGTAGCGGGGGCTTTTCGCCCCCGCTCGTGACTCCATCGGTTGCTAAAAGCCACCGCTACGATTACATCTCGGTTCCGTCCGTCACGTTGGTGATCAACACACCAGCACGGAAGAACGTGTTGTCGCCCATCGGATCACTGAAATCCTTGAGCTGGTAATTCCAGCGACCACGGATCACGCCACCGCGTCGAGACTCTTCGCGGTACTCTTCCATGATGATCGCCCCTTCCGCAGAACTGGCACCGATCCCAGGGATCGACGAGTTCTGTTTCATGAACATCACCGTGCGACCCAGGCACGGCCCGGAATTCGTCAGTTCGGAGCTGCCATCGGCAATCCGGCAGACCATGGCCATTGTCGGGTCCCAGAACCGAGCCAACGTCGCCGCCGCCGTGCCGCTGGGCGTGTTGTTCTTGTACCCGTCCGCCACCAGAATATGATCCAGCCGCAACAGGGACTTCAGCATCGACATCGAGACGTCCTTCGGATCGTCCTGGCCGGAATACTTGATCCGGTCGATGATCGACTGGGACTGCATCATGTAATCCAGTCCGAGTTCAGGAATGATCAGGCAGTTCGCCCGCAGCCCGAACTTACGGAACTGACGTTTGGCCGCCAGAATCGTCGCCACCGGCGTACTGGTGGCCGTCGCCTTGAACGTCGTGGTACCGCTCAGGGCGATTGTCTGATCCCCCGTGTAGTTGGTGGTATTGAAGACCATCGCCGCCACGTCTCGTTCGTGTTCCTGCAACAACTGATCAACAACCCGATCGGCGGCAATCTGTTCCGCCTGGATGAAGTCGCCAAACAGTTCGATTTCGGCATCATCGACATCAGACTCAAGCCCGTGCTCTTGAGTCGTAAACGAATCAGTCGTCCAACCGAATTCATCCTTCGCGTACCCTGCACGCGGATTGCGAATCAGCGTACGAGGCGGAGCCAACCGGGTTTTGATCGTCTCACGCGAAAACGTGGACGACGGGACAGCCACACCCGCTGCGGGCATGACTCTGAGGCCGATGAACCCTTCCCGGTTCGCCAGCAAACTGAAATCAGATCGACGGATCGACAAGTCGAACCGCTGAATAGCTTGACTTTGCAACATGACTGGAGTTCCCCTTGAAACTCCACCGCGACACTTGAATCAAACACGTCTCACACTTGGAAAATAACCGGGTCCGATGGCCATCTCGCCCGGCTCCGCGGTGGAGACACAGAATTTCACGTAGCGGCGGCTTTCTAGCCGCCGATGGGTCTTTTAGTGAAGAAGGAATAATCGGTGGCTGGAAGCCCCCGCTACTACTACTTCAACTGCACATCAGCCAACGTGCTGACCACAACACCAGCACCCCAGTTTGTGCCCACAAGAACGGCACTCGCGGCATTACTGACCGAGACGCGACCGTTGGCCGCTCCGTAGCACGCCACGCCCACGCCAATCGTGTCCGCCGCTTCAATCGCCACACCGAACGGCGATGTAATCGGAATCACCGGCACACGGCCACCAACACGCACGCCATCGGTAACGCCGATTGCTTCTTCGGTCGCTGCGGCATAGACAACAGTCGACGTTCCCGAGTCCCACTTGACCCGTCGATTCGACAACAGGTCCGACGCACAGGCAAAAGACCGACGCCATTTGGGAGCGTTCAGTAACTGCACATCAGCAAACGCATTGACGACAACACCAGACGCCCAGTTGGTTCCCACCAGAACGGCACCATTCGCATTACTGACCGAAACGCGACCGTTGGCCGCTCCGTAGCAGGCCACACCCACGCCGATCGTATCCGCCGCTTCGATCGCCACACCGTCAGGACAAGTAATCGGAATCACCGCAACTCGCCCGTTGTAGGGCACACCATCCGTCACCCCGATCGCTTCATCCGTGGCGCCGGCATAGACCACCGTCGACGTAGCCGAGTCCCACTTCACCCGTCGATTCGGCAACAGGCTAGAGGCACAGGCAAACGTCCTGTTCCCTTTGATTGTGATCATTTGAAAAACCCTTTTGAAAAAGTAGCAGGCACGGTCCCCGTGCCGTCTGCAGTGTTAAAACGCTTAAAAAAGCTAAAGATTAAGTAAACAGAGCCACGGCAGATGGAATCTGCCTGCTACTATTCCGCACCGCCGTCATACTTCTCACCGATCAGACGGCGAGCTTGCTTCGTGTTGTTCGTGGCCATCAGGAAAGCCTGATGCAGATCGGGCCGCTCCCTCGCCGCCGCCAACGTCGCCGCCGATCGCGACAAACCCGCTCGCTGGTTCCCGGCCACCAGAGCATTGAAGTCCGCAATCGGATTCTCGCTCGACTCTTCCGAACCAGCCGCCGCCCCGCCTTTCGGCTTCACGGTCCCCAGGGCAGGAGCCCCCGATTTCTGAGAAGCTGCTTCCGCAGCGGCCTTGGCTTCCGCCGCTTCCTGAGTCGCTCTGGCTAACCGAGTATTCATCTCGGCGAGCCAGTTACTCTTGGCCTGATCCAGCGTCACGTTCCCGCGAAGCTGCTTCATCAGGAAGCTATCGTCCGCTCCTGGCAGGTGAGCCGTCAGTTGATCCAAGGTCGCCGCCGTCGATTGCACCGAGCCGGTCAGCGTCGTTGTCTGTTCCGTCATTTTCAAACCCTTCTTCTGAGAACTACGTGTACCGGCCCGTTCCTGTAACTGCCGGATTGTCTCGTCCAAACCTTGCACGGCATCGACGAGACCCATCGACTTCGCCGCCTCACCGACATGCACACGCCCGTCAGCAATCTTTCGCACCGCCGCCACGGTCATCTTCCGACCCGCCGCCACCGCCTGAATGAATTGCTCATTCAACGCATCGACCATTTCTTGCCACGCCGCCAAGTGTTCTTCGGTGATCTTGGTCCCAGGAGTCCCCGCCCCCTTGTATTCACCCGCCTTGACCACATGGACCTTGATCTTCATGGCATCCGCAATCGCCGACGAATCGCGAACCGCCATGTAAGTTCCAATGGAACCGACCAGCCCGGTCGGATTCGTGGCGACCAGCCCCGCTTGACTGGCAAACCAGTACGCGGCACTCGCCCCCAGATCCTCAATGAACGCCGCTGTCGGCTTCTTCTGTTCCAATGCAGCCAGATCCGCCGCCATGTCGTGAGTCCCCGCAACCGTCCCGCCTGGCGAGTCGATCACAAAACACACGCCACTGACCGCCGTATCCCGGCCTGCCATCCGAATCGCCTGCCGCAGCTTCACCGTCGATGTGGCACTGGAAAAGGAACTCTGAGCTTTCATCAACGTGCCGTTCACGCTGATCAAGGCAATCCCGCCCGGTGTCACGTCGTACGGAGATTCCGATTTCGCCTCATCCTGGCCACCGATCCGGGCTTCGAGTTTCCTCAGCCGCTCTTCGGACATCTCGACATGCGTTACCAGGTCCGTCCCGGCCACCATGCTGAACAGCCCATTGAACGCCGTTTCTTCCATCGACCACAGGCCGAAATAGTCCGACAGTCGCGGATATTCCGGTCGCATCGTCAGCAACTCAGTTCCTTCGATCGACATCAAGCCGCCTCATCTTTCTTCGCCGGAACGGGGTCGGGTTGATCGGGCTCACCCTGAATCTTCATCGTGATCCCTTGCGGCAACGCCAGACCGACCAATTGTTGCCAGTGAACCGGCTGGTCATCCTTGAACTCTTCATTGATCGCCATCGCTTCCGCTTTCGCCTGGCGGATCAGATACGCATTGTCTTCGACCGTCTCGCGACTGATTCGAAACCAGTCCAGTTGCTTCCGGCCCAGCACGCGACGAGGCGAATTCAGGTTCGACTTGATTTCCAGCGCGTCCGCTTGCGTATCCTTCAAAGGTTCGATGTAAGCGAACCCCGGCGGATGAAAGACGTGCATTCCCAACCGGGCACCACGCTTGATCGCCGCTCGCAGCCGCATCCCTCGCGGACTGTTTTCCGCCACCCACTCCCGCACCTTCCAGAGATACGTCGGAGTGTCCAGCGAAGCGATCAGCCACTTCTGAAACTCACGCCACTTGATGCGAGCTTGATCGATCGCACCACGCCACCCGCTGAAATTCGTTTGACTGGGATCCAGCAACAGGACATGCACAGGCATATCCAGATTGATCGCCATGAATGTCAGAATCAAATGCGAATGACTGAGGAAGTTCACACCCCCCGCATTCGGTGAAAACGCCTGCAACTTCTCGCCCGGCTTCCCGGTAATCTCCATCCCCGGAAAGATGTGTTGCAGCAAACGGACCGCCTGTTCGCTGTTCCGCAACTCCACTTCGCCCGAGGTCCCCGCCGTCAGTCCGGGAATCTGCTGATCCACAATCGGCAGTTCCCGCATGAACGCGATGCAGCTTTGAACCTGCTGCTTCACCAGCTCGGCAAACTGAATGTCATCATGTAAACCCGCCGCCGTGAAGATCGGAGCGAACGCCGTGATCCCCCGCGTGAAACTCGCCCGCTTCCGTCGCACCAGGTGCAGAACTTGCGGATTTCCGTTCGCATCATAAAAGTCGTATGGCTTGATCTGGTTGACCAGATTCACACGCTGCAAAGGATGGATGTCTTCCTTCGTGAACCAGACCTGACGGGGGATATTGTCATCATCCTTCAAGATCCCGAACACGACATTGCGTCGAGTTCCGGTCGGGGTCCTCGCCCGATGAGCTTCCACCGTCTCGACCGATCCCCGATCCGTCAGAATCTCAAACACGTCGCCATCGACCAGCATTGAACGCAAGGCCATCTGCCGGATTTCGTGCCAGTTCAACGTCTGGTTGAAGTGACACAGCCGCTTGTCCTCAGTCCACTCGTTCCACGAATCCTGCAGGATGGTATCCGCGTCGTCGTCGCCCGTCTGAGTATCCAGCGGGAAACCTCCTTGCACGACGTTCGTCACCAGCCGATCCACAGCCTGGCCGACAACCATGTCGTTCCGGTCCAGGTCCCGAGCCAGTTCCATGAACTGGAGAACTTGCGTTTCGTTGCGGAAGTGATAATCCGCACCCGACCCCATCGCCGCCAATCCGGTCCGCTTCCGCCGCACAACATCCGACTTGGCAAAGTCGTAATCCGCCCGCATATCCTTGAACGCACCAGCCAGCGAAACTTCACGGGACATCGCAAATACCTCCCCGGAATCGTTCCAGTGAGAATTGACGAGCCACTTGTCCAGACGCCGCCACAGCCGCAGGGGACTGAGCCGTCAGGTTATTGAGCCAAGCCTGAGCTTCCTGCTGCAACTTCCCTAACTCTTCGACGCGAAACCCGGTTTCAAACCGAGTCAATCCACCCTGAGCCGTCGCGGAAGAACTCGGCGTATACAACCGCAGGTTCCGACAAGCCACAATGAACCGCCGCGCAAGAGCCCCCGTCAGATCGGACTGATAGTCCGAAGTGTCCGAGAACTCTTGGAGGTAATCCGCTCGCTTGGGTAGTGTCATAGTCCGATTTATATCGGTAAACTCATGACAACTTGAAGTTATTTGAACGATTCCGAAACCGGATTACGCGGGTTGTTCGGAGTCTTCAGTAGCGGGGGCTTCCAGCCACCGATCATCGGGCTTATTCGCCGACCTGTCGCCAGGCGAAACACTCCGTCGCGCACACGGTGACGCCATTCAGTTCCGTTCCGAACGACTGCCGCGTCCTGGCTGTCGGCAACTTCTTTAGGCATTGACCCTGGACGCCACATTGATAGATCGTCCTGTCGCAACCGCAATTCCCTTTTGCAATCGCCCCGACTGGCTCGCCACGATGTGGACAGTTGATCCAATCCACGCCGATTTGCAGCAAGCCTGATTCGCCAAGCGGCGGCAGACCCCAGTAACGCCGGTACGAATTGACACCTCGCGGCCCTTCAATCGCCAGATCGACACGGTCACCCCGACAGATCGCTCGACGGTGATCGGTGAATCGGTCGCACTCAGGAAACGTCTCGTCGCTCATACAGTCACCGTGACAATAGTACCAAAGCACGCCCCGGATGTTTTTTCAAAGATGATTTCAAACGGATCACAGGATGCAGAGACCGCGCCTGTCATCGTGAGATTCACGTCGATCGCATCAATGCTCCATACGCCATCGATGCACTTAATAACCCACGCTGTCGATTCGTCATCGTCGCCCGCCCAACGAGATTCCACGCCGCCGGAGGGTACTCGTGGAAGTGTGAACGTGCCGACCCCGGTATAGCAACCGCCAGACCCGTCAACAGCAACCGATACTGTGATCGTCGCCGGAGGAGGATCACAACACCCGTCATTTGTGCAGAGACTGCAATCCGCCTGGCCAATCGTGATCGAAGACGGCATCCCGTCCGCCGTCAGTAGCGTGAACGACGCGTTGTGGAAGGCCGCGTTGAACGCCGCCAGGTTAGCCCATGTCCAAGGGTTGCTGGCCACCGCAGCATCACCGCCCGTGTCTGACAGATTGGACTTGAAGAACGTGCCGGTCGAGCCGTTGAAGTTGTTCGAGCAATACCAGCGAATCGTCTCGTTTCTTTCACCAACACAGAGTACCGAATCCACCCCCTTGACCCTGAGCCTGATAATCGCGTGGCTGTCGCCCAGTCGAGTCCAGAGCTTCGCGTTGCCGGACGCACTGTTCGACCCGCTGGTCGCCGTGATCGTTGCGTAGCCTGCAACAAACTCACACTGAGTTCCATCAGAGCCGCCGCTTTGGTAGGGATCTGTCGACCAGTTGATCGCGTTACGAAACACCATCGTCGAGGCCAGCAGCGTCCAGCCACATTGGATAATACCCTCAGTGCGCTGCATGACGATCGTGGGCAAGTCCAGGTCAAAGCAGTGATCCCAGCACGAGCACAAGTTGTCAGCCGCGCTGACCACGTTGATACACAGTCGGTCGATTCGCATCCTGAACCGGGATTCCGAGGTTCGGAGATCGATGAGAACCCCGGAACTGCCTACATATTGTGTTTGCTGAGTCGAGTTGTATTCAACAAACCACCCAAACTCGATCGGATCAGCCCCGGCACAAAAGTTAGGGTAGGCTGGAACAAGAGTGAACCCCGTGTTCAGCGTTGTTGGATTATTCCAGATTTCCCATCGTCTGTCGGCTGACAAGTTCACGTTGAACCCATGCGGTGCATCCGACGCCACGAGTCTGTACCAGTCGCCCGCCACGTTGCTTGGAAAGGACGAAGATTCCGTGTATTGAAGCCCCGTTCGCCCTTCCACATACGATTCGCCCGATCGAAGCAAAAAGATCTGACCACATTGCCTGGCAGCAAGTTGCGGCTGAGGATCACCACCACCCGCCGTGACTGTCGGGATCGACGCATCATAATGGACCGTCGTGACACCCGTGGAATTCCTGGTCGTGTCGCGATACCTTGCCGCCCAATCGATCGACAGATTGACGATCATTGGGTGTCCGTCCGGATTCACCGCCGTTGCCGGTAGAATCTGGCCGAAAATGTAGACAGATTGGTAACCGAACAACTGAATGAACCCACCACCGGGATCATAAGCGGGCGGAGTCGCCATCGTGTAAACCAACTCTGAATCAATTTCGAGAGACGGCGACTCATTGGCAATCAGTGGCGTCGTCATCGGCTTCGACGCATCGTATTTCTTGCAACCAAGTGTTGTTCCATCATCTGTGATTTGAGCTATCGCCGTGGACGCAGACGTGACGTTGCGCATGAACTCGAACGTCTCGTCAAACGTCGTGTCGGTCCACTCGTTCTCCGCGATTTGACACCAACAACAGCACTTACACGGTCTTGAAGGCATTACGGACACCCCGCCCAGGTAATACACCACTCACCCTGAATCAGTTCGATCATCCCCGCCGCCCCCGCCGAGCCATCCAATGCCGGATCGTAGTTGAAGACGAACATGGTTTCAGTCGTCTTCCGCAGCCGCCGACCCTGAGTCGAAGTCGGGGTATACGTGTAGTCGTATTCGAGTAGATACACTTCCACCCGAACGGGATTGCTGTACAAGGTCGCGGGCGGAACAAAGTCCGCCTTAACCTCAATCCAGCGCTTCGTAATCGGCGGAGTCGTGTTGACCTCGCCCCGGTCCGGCCTCGCTCGTTCAGGTAGATCACCCAGCATCGCCCAGCCCTCGCATTTGATCGGCCAGATTTTCGACCAGCCAGCGAACCAGATCGCTGCCACTTTCCACGTGCGTCATCCGACCATTGAACGAATAGGTCAGATGTTTCTCCCGACAACCCAGCAGCACACGCCGGAACGTCGCTCCCATCTCGCCCATCAACGTGCAATCGATCCGCGATGAGATATACCCATGCCGACCCGGCTCAATCTCCCCCACAAAGAACGGCAGATCCAATGCCAGCACCACCGTAGCGGGGGCATCTTGCCCCCGATCCCCAATCTCCGCAGGAACGCCACCAGCAACCGCCGCCGCCGCGTCCTCAATCCCCGTCCCATCTTCCAACACCGGCGGAACAAACTCCGTCGCCAGGTTCACCGCTTGATCAGTCGATTTACTCTTCGCCATTCAGAACTCGCCTTTCTGTAAGTAGCAGGCACGGTACCCGTGCCGTTCGCTCTTCCCACCCAAACAAAGAACCAAAGACAGCCACGGCAGATGGAATCTGGCTGCTACCATCACCGATTCACCACAAAGAACGGACGCCCGTCTGGCATCCTGAATCCCCGTTGTTCCTTCTCCCTTGCAGCCTCTTCCGCCGCCAATGCCGCCGCCGCCTGCTCCGCCGCCGTCAAACGAGGAGGCAACGAATTGAAGTTCTTTCCATGATTCGTTTGAGACCAACCCGCGACCATCGCATAGCGAGCCGCGTCGCGCCACTCGTTCCGAAACCGCTTTTTCCATTCGTGGATTTCGTACCCGTCGTCGGTGATCGCGTTACACGGATACTCCGATGCCCACTGGCGGAAGAAGTCGTCGTCCATCGCCAATTCTTCCGGGAAGGAAATCCCGTTCGGATCCTCTGGCTTGTTCAACCCCGTGATGGAGTTCTCGACCCACCAGTTCGTTTTCTCGTGATTGATTTCGTACAGCACCAGACCGCCCAGCCGAGCCTGCAAATCCTTGTCCGATGTGACATTCGATTTCTCGAGCCCCGACAGTCGGAACAACGTCGGAAACTTCGACGTCGACGAACCCTTGCAGGGGAGCACGCCCCGGAACTCGCGGCAGAACGCGTACATCTCGTTCGCATGGTTGCCCGAATCGACCAGCGTCAAAGGAACTCGCAGCTTTGCCCCGCCGTCAGCGTGATCGTAGTACCGAGTACGAATCTCGTTCGCGAAGCCGTCTTTGTCCGAGATCCCGTAATCGATCAACGCCCCACGTCCGCCCGCTCCCCAGCCCCAGACCTGCCACCAGAACTGGAAGACATTGTCAGGAGCCTGGCAGTCAGAACCCCGCGTTAGGAACCGCACCCAATGCGGACAGACCCGCAGATACTGACCGGGAATGCACAACCGGGCCGCCAGTTCGTTCGGTGCGGTTGCCGAGGGCGCATCGTCCCAGGTCAAACCCATCCACGAATTAATAAAGTTCCGCCGCTTCGCCTTGGGATCGCCGATCGCGTTACTCTTCGCCCGCGACTCGACCGAGGCCTGCGCCACCAGACCGAGCGTCACACCCGGAATCAGACTGTGCAAACTGGACAGCGGACCGAATGACGCATGGTCCCCCGGCCGATTCGGCTTGCCAAGGATCTTGCCGTTGCTGTGATTGATTGTGCAGCCTTCGGGCACCCACACACCGGCATTGAGCATCGAGAACCGATGTTCTTCCCGAATCTTCTTTTTGCACGCACAGCACTCGTACCAAGCCGTTTGCTTGGCGATGTCGGCGGAGGAATGCCCGTTGCTCGATCGCTCCCACCGCAGACCGCCATTCTTCAGGCCCTGAAACTTCCCGTCCCGCCCGTAGATCGCTTCCCCTTCGATCAACTCTTGATAGAAGTTGCAGAACGGACAGGGAACCAGCCTGGCCCGGTTGTCGCCCGCCAGCCGCTCCCGTTCGATGTAACACTTCCCCTTCTTCGTCGGAGTGCTCGCCTGCAGGATCTTCCGACCTGCAAACCCCTTCGCTCGTTCGTCCATCAGTTCAGCGAAGGGAGCTTCCTCAGACTTCCGCTTCGACATCTTCGACGCCTCATTCTTGACGACGATCTTGGCCCCGTAGTCCGCCGCCGACGCAGGTGATCCAGACCACGCCCCATGAATGACGCACTCGGGAAGACTCACCAGAACTTGCGATTGCAAATGTTTGGGCGGCAACTGATCCTTCATCACCTGAACTTTGCCCAGCGTGTCCCAGATACGTGTCAGGACTCGCTTGACCGACTTTTCGTCGGCATCGGCAAACGCCATCGGTGCGGGCTTCGTCGCCGCCGTCTTCACCAGGCAGGCAATGAAACAAGCCGTCTTCCCGACGCGGGAGGCCCATTGCAACGTGATCCGCTGATACTTGGGATCGTCGAAACAGTCGAACACTTCCCGCACATGCGGGAACAGGTCATGGCGATACGGTCCCTTAATTTCGGACCCCTTCGGCATGACGATGTTCGCACTGGCCCATTCCGCCGTAGGAACAAACGGCCGTTCCTTC
>Ga0247843_1003742_pt1 | contig 24117 bp, 24 predicted proteins | sample LaCruzMarch2017__FD_192420 | JGI IMG/M metagenome (GOLD analysis project Ga0247843, IMG submission 192420) | Freshwater microbial communities from meromictic Lake La Cruz, Castile-La Mancha, Spain - LaCruzMarch2017_8m | ecosystem: Environmental > Aquatic > Freshwater > Lake | place: Spain...
AACGCAGGCTGGAACACACTGCTACATGCCCAGTTTTTGCGCGACATTGTGGCCCAACTGCAAGCAGCGGGTATGCGGGTTTCCATTTTTATTGACCCTAACGAGGAAATGATTACCGCATCGCTACAAACGGGCACAGACCGCATCGAGCTCTACACCGAAGCCTATGCCAGCGACTATGCGGCTGATAAAGAAAGGGCCATTGCGCCCTACGTGGCTGCGGCCAAATGTGCCTTCGCTTTGGGCATTGGCATCAACGCGGGGCACGATTTGAACCTGCAAAATCTTGCCTATTTCCAGCAGCACATACCGCAGCTTTTGGAGGTGAGCATTGGCCATGCGCTTATTGCCGATGCGCTTTACTTGGGCATGTCGAACACCATCAAGATGTATAAACACCAATTGGCGCTGCACCACTCGTGACATCCAACACCATTTCGCTGAACTATAAGGACTATGGCTCGGGGAGCCCGTTGGTGATTCTTCACGGGCTTTTTGGTTCGTTGGACAATTGGTTTTCGCTGGCCAAATCCTTTGCCGACCAGCATCACGTGTATTTGGTAGACCAACGCAACCATGGGCAATCGCCCCACAAGGATAGCCATACCTACGCGGATATGGCCAACGATTTATATCAGTTTTTTCAAACCCATAAGCTCTCCAATGCTGTGCTTATAGGCCATTCTATGGGTGGAAAAGCCGCCATGGTGTTTGCTACCAACCATCCCGAACTGCTTTCAAAACTGGTGGTGGTAGATATGGGAGTAAAATTTTATCCCGTTCACCACGATTTCATCATTCGCTCCATGCAAGCCATTGACCTGCCTGGCATGGCATCGCGCAGTGAAGCCGAAGAGGAATTGGGGCGCTACATTACCGAAAACGATACCCTCCAATTTTTGCTCAAAAACATCTATCGCACCACAAACCAATCAGGCACAGCGCACTACCAATGGCGCTTCAACTTGCAGCTTTTGGCCGATGAAATTGAAGAAATGGGGCTGCCCATAACCCAAGGTAGCACGGTGAAAACCTTATTTTTATATGGAGATAAATCGAACTACGTGTTGCCCCAAGACAAGGCGGGTATAAAGTTCTTGTTTCCCAATGCCACCTTCGCCTCGCTGCATACCGGGCATTGGGTGCATGCCGAAGACCCCGCAGGGTTTGTGACCGAAGTGAAGGGTTTTTTGGGGGAAGATTGAATTATTTGTGCGGCTTACCGACACCGAAGTGACCACTTTGCCCAAGGTAGGACGGCTTACCTACACCGAAGTGACCACTTTACTCAAGGTAAAGCGACTTACCGACATCGAAGTGACCACTTTGCCCAAGGCAGGACGGCTTATCTACACCGAATTGACCACTTTGTTCAAGGTAAAGTGACTTACCGACATCGAAGTGACCACTTTGCCCAAGGTAGGACGGCTTACCTATACCGAAGTGACCACTTTACTCTAGGTAGGACGGCTTACCGCCATCAAATACGATTTTCGCCTCCCGCAAGGGTAATCCCCACAAATATCCCACATCGGTCATGTTTCTTGCGCCCAAAACCAAGGCCATCCCGTAAGTTTGCACCCCCAATTCGAATCTGTTTGTCCCAACAAACTCGTGTAGCTGTGTCCAATGCTTTTTCCATTTCCGCCAAGGTTAAGGACTATGCTGCCTTTATGAAATTGCGCTTGGCCGCGTTGGTGGTTGTTTCTGCGGGTATTTGCTATGCTTTGGCCGCCAGCACCTTCAATCCTTCCATTTTCGCGTTTTTGGTTTTAGGCGGCACATTGCTTACGGGTGCTTCCAATGGGTTCAACGAAATAATTGAACACGAATTGGATGCCCTTATGGATCGTACCAAAGCGAGGCCCATACCCACCGGTCGCATGTCTATTATGGAGGCGTTGGTGGTAGCATGTCTTGCTGGTTTTGGCGGCATATTCTTGTTGGGCTGGTTTATAAATCCCCTTGCAGGCATACTCGGTTTCACTGCTTTAGTATTGTATGTAGCGGTGTATACGCCTTTGAAACGCGTAACGCCATTTGCAGTTTTTGTGGGTGCATTTCCGGGTGCTATGCCTCCCATGTTGGGTTGTGTGGCTGCTACAGAGGGATTTGGGCAGATAACTCACCTCGCATGGATCATGTTTGCAGTGCAATTCATATGGCAATTCCCTCATTTTTGGGCCATTGCATGGCGGATTAATGACGATTACTTGAAGGCAGGATTTAAGATGCTGCCTTCACCAGGGGGTAGAGATAAGGCGAGTGCTTTTCAAATTGTGGTGTATACCATTGGGCTAATACCCATTAGTTTGCTGCCTACATTTTTTGGCTTTACTGGAAACATTGCTGCAATGGTAGTGGTTGTTGCAGGTGTAGTGTTTGCCATGCAAGCTATCAAGCTTTACCAATCGCTTTCGGGCGAAGACGCTAAAAAACTCATGTTTGGCTCGTTCATCTATTTGCCCGTGGTGCAATTGGCCTATCTAATCGACAAACTATAATGCAACAAGACATCGAATACCAAAACAAATCTATCCGCTCAAAAAAGATGCTGATGTGGCTCGGAGTGGGCAGCATCGTCATGTTTTTCGGGGCGTTCACCAGTGCCTACATCGTTTTGCAAGCCGACCACTTTTGGGTGATGGACAAATTGCCTACCATGTTTGCCTACAGCAGCGCCATAATTGTGGTAAGCAGCATCACCATGTGGTTGGCTTCGCGCAGTATTGCCAAAGGAAACATTGGCAGGCTAAAACTTTGGCTATTTGCTACCCTTGTTTTGGGTTTGGCCTTCACCGCAACTCAATATGCTGCTTGGAGCCAATTGCACAGTCAAGGAAAATTTTTTGTGGGCCACATTAGCGACCTAAAAGGCGAGTATGGGCAAGATTATGTGATACTTATGCAAGGGCAACCCATGCTTTTTTCAGAAGGAAACTACTATCGACCCGATGATATTGGCTACGAAAGCCCTATGAACGAAAAGCTAAACAGCACTTTTAACGTCAGTTCTTCCTTTCTTTTCATTCTTTCGGGGCTTCATATAGCCCACCTCTTTGGTGGACTTATCTACCTCATTGTGTTGATTTCAAAGGCTTTTTTAGGCCGCTATTCTGCCACCAATCATCTTGGTGTAGAGCTCGGAAGTATCTACTGGCATTTTCTCGATTTTCTTTGGATATACTTGTTCTTGTTTTTAACGTTTATTCGTTAAAATTGCACCCGCAAATTAGAGTCTAATCTCAATCATCCACACGTATGTCTAGTCACGTAGCTCACCACACTGCCCCATCCCACAGCGACCACGGTGCCAACCCATGGGGAGGTGGTACATCACCTTTCAAAATTAGCTATGGGAAAATGATGATGTGGTTCTTCCTTCTATCGGATGCATTCACATTTTCTGGCCTTCTCACCGCTTATGGCTACATGCGCCACAAGTATGATGACATCTGGCCAACTGCTGGAGACGTGTTTACGCACTTTCCTTTCTATAACGGCCACATCGAATTGGCCTATGTGGCCTTAATGACCTTCATTCTTATTGCATCTTCGGTTACGATGGTACTTGCTGTAGAAGCGGGCCACCGTATGGCAAAAAAGAAAGTGCAGTTTTGGCTAGTTCTCACCATTCTTGGAGGACTCATCTTCGTTGGTTCGCAAGCTTGGGAATGGTATCACTTCATTCATGGCACTCCACAAGGTGCCTATTTGTTGGAAGATGGGGTAACCGTTATGCGTCATAAGGTAGACCCACAAACACATGTTGTAAGTGAGGACGTTTTCTTGGTTCCAGCAAAGGATAAATCTGGATTTATAGAAGTATCGGGTGCAGAAGCAGAAGCTATGAAAGCTTCAGCTACACACATTCACGGTGCCAACCTAAAGCACAATGAATACGGAGTGCCATTGTTTGCCAATTTCTTCTTCTTTATTACTGGTTTTCACGGGTTCCACGTATTCTCGGGTGTGGTAATCAACTTCCTTATTTTCCTTGGAGTGGTGGATGGTACCTACCAAAAACGTGGGCACTACGAAATGGTAGAGAAAACAGGTTTGTACTGGCACTTTGTGGATTTGGTTTGGGTATTTGTATTCACCTTTTTCTACCTCATCTAATTATTCAATCTAACGCATTTAAACACAAATTACCATGGACGTAAGAGACGATGTATACGAATATAGCCTAGATAACCACCACAGCGAAGCAGAAGGCAAAAAAATTCGTGGGTTGTTTATCAAAGTGTTGCTTGCCCTTTCATTGCTCACTATTGTTGAAGTGGCAATGGGTATGGCTTGGTCGCGCGATGAGTCTATGCGCGCTATCTTAAAGTACTCCTTTATTATCATGACATTGGTAAAAGCAGCAGGTATCACCTGGTATTTTATGCACATGGGCGATGAAAAACGTGGCTTTCAACTATCGGTAATTCTTCCGTTTTTCATTCTTATCGGCTACCTAATCTTCATAGCCCTTACAGAAGCTACCTACAACGGAACATTGCGCCCTGTAGTAGAGAATTACTTCGGCCTCTGATGAAAGGCGTCACAGGTGCTAGAAAGTACCTTGTCCTTTTTGCACTTCTCCTGCTTCCTTCGCTACTTTACCTTTTCCTCATTCAAGGAAAACACAATTTCGCGCACCTTCCATTCGTAACCTATACTGCCGAAAACGGTGAGTTAGTAAACCGGAAGGCTCCAGAGTTTAGCCTTACCGACCAAGATAATAACGTAGTAACCTCATCCGAAATGATGGGTAAAGTTTACGTGGTCAATTTTTTCTTCACCTCCTGTCCGAGCATTTGCCCCATTATGACGGCAAACATGACCAAAATTCATGAGCGGTTCGTGAACTATCCCGATTTCGAAGTGCTTTCTCTGACGGTAGACCCAAAGCGCGACACTCCAAAAATCTTGAAAGAATATGCCGTAAATCGGAGAATCGATTCACCAAAATGGCACTTTCTGACAGGCCAAAAAGACTCCATTTATTCCGTGGCCTACAAATTTCTCTCAAGCGCAATGGAAGATAATTCTGCACCTGGTGGATTTCTTCATACTGAGTATTTTGTACTTGTAGATAAGGAAGGAAATCTGCGGTCTAGAGAGGACGACAATGGAAATTTAATTGCAGTCTATGATGGCACCAATTCAGCCCACATCAATGATTTAATTGACGATATCAAAATCCTTATTGCTGAATACAACCTCGAATTAAAAAAGAACAATAAGTCTGTGCAAAACGTTAAGTCAGAATGAACGATAAACGTGTTTTTCAAATAATTCTTGGGCTTTCGGTAGTGGTTTTTGCAGTGGTAGTTGTGCTATATCAACTGCCCAAATCGGATAGCATTCCATCTTGGGCTCTTGGCCTTCCCAAGCTTAATGCGTTCATTAACGGTACGTGTTCATTGCTTCTTCTTACTTCATTAGCGGCCATCAAACGGAAGAATATTCAGCTCCATAAGCGAATTAACATTACCGCCTTTGCCTTATCGAGTCTGTTTCTAGTATCTTATATCATATTCCATTCCTTTGGTGTAGAAACATCTTTCCCGAAGGAAAATCCAATTCGGCCATTTTACCTGTTTATTTTAATAAGCCATATTATTCTGGCTGCTGTGGTTCTGCCGTTGGTTTTGTCTTCCTTCTATTTGGGTTTGGGTGGAAAAATCGAATTGCATAGAAAAGTATCGCGCTTCACCTTTCCAATTTGGCTTTACGTGACCACCACTGGCGTTCTCGTTTATCTGATGATTTCTCCTTACTACAAGTTCTAAATACACTAGAGCAACACGCTTGTAAAGCCAAAAGAAGCGCCATGAAAGCCTTTAAACTTGTGAGTGGATATTGTGCCGTCTCCTTGCTATTTGTGCTTTATAGCACTGCGGGTTATGCTCAATGCAGTATGTGTAGGGCAGTTACAGGGTCAAGTCAGTTTAGTGAAGACACCTTCACTCCCGGAAGGGGTTTAAACAATGCAATCCTCTACCTTATGGCCATGCCTTACGTGATGGCATTGCTTTTTGTTCTTGTCTTTTTCAGGAAACAGATTAAAGGTTGGTTCACTGGAACCCAAAACGCAACACCTCAATAATCCCCATCTACAAAAGCGAGCATTTCGATAGTCAAATCGACATCAGAAGTATTTGACTAGAGGGTAGATACATCACTATTGAGCTACAAAACGAAACAAAAAAGGGGCCATCTCTAAATGAGACGGCCCCTTTATAATTTACTAAAATCCCTTTATTTAAACGTTACTGATGATGTTCCAATTAGCGCTTTGTCGCAGTAAATTTCAATGGTGTATTTGCCTGCTTGAAATCCCTCTGTAGGAGCATTATAGAACATACAGATATCCATTTGTTTGTTTTCGTAGCTAATCTGCTTCACCATACTGTAGGTCATAGTTGAACCTTCAAATTCAAACTCATCACCACGTCCTTGAGACAACACTTTACCATCTGGCCCAATGATTCTGAAATAGATATCTTTTTGACCTGGCTTAGCGATTGAATTTGCACTCAAAATAAAACAAGAGTGTAGTTTCTCGGCACGTTTTCCTTTGGTCTGTGGCTTATCTTTCTTTCCGCTAACTCCTTCAAGCGTAATCTTATAAGCCGTAAGCACGGATCCCAATGCAACTTTATTCGAAAGACCCATGTTTTCATCGGTCAAATCCTTATTCAAACTTTGCTGTTGCGTTACCTCAGTTTTCAAGGTTCCCACCTCACCATGCAATGATGTAGCAACTCCTTCCAAACTATCGTAACTCGCTTCAAGAATTGTGAACTTCTCATTAAACTGAGCCAACTGACTCTTATACCATCCAAGTTTAGAGGCATCGCCTTTGTATTTTTCTACATCAGCCTTTAACTGAAGAATCTCCTGACGTTGTGCCTCCATTTCAGCAGACAACTGACCGTTTTCATCCTCCAAAGATTTGTATTTGTCAAGCAGACCGTCAAGTTCTGCTGTCAATGCTGACTTCTCTTCTACAAGTTGGGCCTTCTCAACAGTAAGCTGATCATTGGAAGCTTTCTGTTCGTATAATTGCCAACCTAGAACACCTGACAAAACCAATAAAACTATAGCAAGAATTAAAAATACCTTGTTATTCTGAGACTTTTCTTTCTCTTCCATTTTTGTGAAGTGATGTATGATTAGGCGGCAAAAGTAGAAATTAATGATTATGTTTCAACAATAGGAAATGCGAGGGTTTCAGGGTTTGCAACATGTGTATCAGAACATTCAATCCCTGTTGGTGGATTTAGTTGATTTGTTCTATCCAAAGCTCTGTTCAGCATGCGATACGCACCTTCAAAGTGGCGAATCAGATATTTGCATTCAATGCATTTTTCAATTGCCAAAGACCTATTACTGGGATTATGACGAAAATCCAGTGGAACAACTTTTTAAAGGGCGACTAAAAATTGATGGCGCGTGTTCATTTGTTCACTTCACGAAAGGTGGAATTGTTCAGCAAATGCTTCATCGATTGAAATACGAAGAACAACGCGAGATTGGTAGCGCCCTTGGAAGACTTTTCGCCCAGCAACTTCTTACAAAAAACAAGTTTACCGATGTAGATTTAATCGTACCGATTCCGCTTCACTTCAAAAAAGAAAAAAGAAGAGGCTACAATCAAAGTATGGAAATTGCAAGAGGTGTTGCAGAAATTCTAAATGTTAAAATCAATCGGAATAACCTAATTCGACAATTAGAAACCGAAACACAGACACGTAAATCGCGCTACGATAGATCTACCAATGTAGCTTCGGTATTCTCGTGTCCCAACCCAAAAGCATTTAAAGGGAAAAATGTGATTTTAATCGATGATGTTATTACCACAGGATCTACAATTGAGGCAGCTGGAAAGATTCTATTAGATGCAGGTGTGGCTAAACTGTATATCCTTGGAATAGCATCTGCTTAGGACTTTAATCAACCCTATTAAAACCACACAAAAAAGGGGAGGAATGCGTTTAGCCATCCTCCCCTTCCTACTACTCAACGATAATTCTATTTCTGAGATGTCCGAATGTGCTCGTTTAATAATTCAACGCTTGCATTCAACATATCCACTTGTTCTTTCATAGATTTTAGTGATGTCAATTCCAGTTGTTGATTAGCAATAATGGCTTGCTGCTCTTTAATAGCCTCGATTAATACTGGCACCAGATGGCTATATTCAATCGACTTCCATCCTTCTTCATCGGTATCCACAAGCTCAGGAATTATTTTTTCCAATTCCTGAGCAATCAAACCATACTGCTTTCCAGCCAAGAAATTACGTTCTGGGAACTCATCCTTTCTCCAATCGTAAGTAACTCCCTCCAAAGACAAGACTTTAGATAATGCTGACGAAATAGGTGTAATGTTCTTTTTCAAACGTCCGTCAGAAGTTTCATTAATTCCAGTAGACTTCACCTTTCCATTTACTACAATTGCATTGGTGGCGGTAGGCAAGCCCCCCAACACCCCTAAACCGAGTGTAGTCAATCTCATTCTTTCTCCCAACACACTGTTTTCACTGGTGTAAAACCTCATGTTTCCAGAATTAGTTCCAGCACGCCATCCAGATATTTCTGCAGCAATATACTCCCCTGTTCCAGCTGCGTCAGCATTAGCAAGTTGGTAAGCTCCAAAACGATCATCAGTACCTGAACGTCCGCCTTTTACAATTACTGCTGCAGGAGCACCAGAAGATTCGCTTCGCTGAAATCTTGCGACCTCCTCTGCAGCTGAACGTGTCATGCTAAATTTCTCTGACCCAGAAATTGCCAATGCATTACCACCTGAAGTTGTAATAGTATTTCCACCAGCATATGAAGCTTGAAGTGAAACCGACAAACTGGCGTCTAACATTCGAGTCCATGCAGTACCAGTCCAATACCAAAATCCTGCCGCGTCACCAGACTGAGTTTCATATTGATACACCAGCATTCCTCGTTCCGAGCTATTTGATGCATTATTATTAAGTCCAGTAAATGCAACTCTGTCTGCCCTTGACATCCGAGGAATTAGGAATCCTTTAGGAGTCGCAACACTAGACTGAATCTCTAATAAGGAATTTGCATTCGGTGTAATGGCAATTGAAGAAATTCCGACAGATTGAGCATGTGCATCACCATAGCCAAGAATCGCACAAAAAAATGCTAGGCTTGATAACGAAAAAATATGTTTCATATTATAAGGATATTTAAAAGTCAACACTCAATACTACACCAATTATGAGCACCATAATTCTTCAACCCGTAAAAAATCACTTTGAAATTTTACAGGCCACTAAATTAGATATTTGCTTAAAGCTGAACGTTGAATGCCCGATTTTTATCGACCTTATTTGCATATTTTTTGTTGTTCAGAAATCTACTTTATAAGAGTTAACTACGATAAAACCATATCCAAAATTTCGAAAACATGGGCTATTAAGGCAAGTTTTATCACTCCTTATCAACTCATAAAGAGCAATATTTGTATAAAAATTTAAGTTTCATAAAAAAATACTGAGGTTTTCACTTGTCCTCATGCCGTTTATAAAATCAATCTGCGACTTTTTTTCGTCCAAATGAATACTGGCTTCTTATTTCATTGCTTTGCAATTTCTTGTTTTCTGAGAAAATAATTGCTTTCCAATGAACTTTGGTGCCAAGTGGGCTTCCTTGTCCCAACTATTCTTTACTGTTGCCATTTGCTTTCCTTATGGCCTTTGGATTTTCGAGCTGCTCCAAGCCTTTTCCATGCACTATTTAGTGCTCAATATGTGTTTCCTAGTAGTATCAATCTTTTGGAAATCAAAGTGGCTAATGATTTCCTCTATAATTTCTTGCGGAATACTTGTCCTTCAGCTTTATCCGTTCGTGCCAATTAATCAAAACAATACCTCTGCTTCGAACCTTAAGGTGGGTGTTTTCAACGTTTTTCATGAAAACACCAACTATTCGGAGTCAATCACTTCAATCATTAATTCCAAATGTGATTTAATATCTGTTTTGGAGGTAAGCAATGATTGGGATAAAGCATTAAACTCTGCATTATCCGAAAGCCATCCATATTCAGTAACGCTTCCTCATGCAAATTGCTGTTATGGTCTGTCGGTTTACTCTCGCTTTCCAATAGTGAGTGACACCATTATATACTGTGAAGCAATCCCGTTAATCAAGATAAGGGTAAAAAAGAGTGGTTCTCCAATTGATATTTGGACACTTCATACGCTGACTCCAGCCTTTCCGAACAACACGACTAAAAGAAACCTCCAAATGAGTACAGTTGCTCGCCAAATAGCGCTGAACATTACGCCCGCTATTTTGGTAGGCGACTTGAACATAGTTCCATGGGCGCAGGATTTCTTGTCTATGAAAACAATCAGCGGTATGACGGAATCCAGAAAAGGATTTCTGCCTACTTATCCAATGGATTTCGGAATTCCTTTAATTCCGATAGATCATATTCTTCACTCAAAGCATTTCTCTTCAGCATTTTGCACCACGGTCGTACTTCCTGGTTCAGACCACAAAGGTTTGATTGCAGGACTGAATTGGAACTAAAACACCTTTACATTTTTTGAGGAACCTGAATTCCCAGCAGTTTCATTGATGATGAGATAACCTGACCCGTTAAGGAAGTTAGCGCCAGTCGAAAAGTTCGCGTTTCATCACTGACATCCTTCAATATTGGCAATTCTTGATAAAACTGATTGAACTCCTTGGCCAAATCGTATCCAAAATTGGCAATCAACGCTGGACTATATTCTTCCCCAGCCTGACGAACTACTTCGGGATAACTATTCAACATCCTTAGTATGCTTTTCTCCTTTGGATCCAATGCTGTGGAATAGGAAATACTAGCTGGAAGAGCTTCCGATTTACGCAACAAAGAACAAATACGGGCATGAGTGTATTGGATAAACGGCCCGGTATTTCCTTGCATATCTATGCTTTCTTGAGGATCAAATAACATCCGTTTTTTGGGGTCAACACGAAGAATAAAATATTTGAGCGCTCCCATTCCCAGCATTTCAAACAGCGCATTCGCATCTTCGGTTGACATTCCTTCTAACTTGCCTTTCTCCTCGCTTTGGGCTTTGGCCGCATTAAACATCTCCTCCATAAGATCGTCTGCATCTACCACAGTTCCTTCTCGCGATTTCATTTTTCCGCTAGGCAAATCAACCATGCCATAAGAAAGGTGATAACATTGCTTTGCCCAATCGTATCCTAGTTTCTCCAGCACTAGAAACAAGACCTTGAAATGATAATCCTGCTCGTTCCCAACCGTATATATAAGTTGATTGAGCGCTGTCCAATCTTGCTTGCGCAAAATGGCTGTTCCAATATCCTGAGTCATATACACAGCAGTTCCATCCGAACGAAGCAGCAGTTTTCTGTCCAACCCATCTCCCGTTAAATCACACCAAATAGAACCGTCCAATTGCTGTTCAAAAACACCTTTACTTACTCCATCTTTCACTACATCTCTACCTACCAAATATGTATCTGATTCGAAATACAACTTATCAAAATTGACTCCTAGCCGAGCATACGTGCTTTCAAAACCTTCATAAACCCAACCATTCATGGTGGCCCATAACGTTTTTACTTTCGGTTCATCTGCTTCCCACTGTTGCAACATTTCGCGAGCTTCCTGCATTATTCCGGCATCTTGGGCGGCCTTTTCCTCTGCAATACCACTTGCAACTAACTCAGCTATTTGCTCTTTGTATTTCTTATCAAACAACACATAGTACTTCCCTACCAACTTATCTCCCTTCAATCCAGAAGTTGCAGGGGTTTCTCCATTCCCGAAATTTTGCCAAGCCACCATGCTTTTGCAAATGTGAATGCCACGGTCGTTTATCACCTGCACCTTCTTCACTTCGTGCCCATTGGCCTTCAATATTTCGGCAACAGAATATCCCAACAAATTATTGCGCACGTGGCCCAAATGCAATGGTTTATTGGTGTTTGGAGACGAATATTCCACCATAATATTTCGGCTATGGGCTCCTTTTGGATGATGGCCAAAATTCTCTTCGGTTCTCATAGCGTTCAATCGGTCTTGCCAATACGAATCGCTATAGGTAATATTCAAAAATCCTTTGACCACGTTAAACGCTGTAACTTCCTCCACAGTGGCTACAAGTCCCTCACCAAGACGTTTCCCAGTCTCTTCGGGAGAAAGCTTTGAAATACGCGTTAGCGGAAACACTACTAAAGTGATATCTCCTTCAAATTCCTTTCTGGTTTTTTGCAATTGAATTTGTCCTTCATCCAACGCATTTGCAAATTGCCCTAAAACGATACTTTTAATAGCACTGATAAGCCTTTCCTCCATGCGGCAAAATTACGTAAACGACCTTCTTTGTGGGCATTAAAAGCCATTGAGGAATAGGACGTAAAATCCGTTACCTACTTTCGCACACTACAAAATCTATTTATTATGAGCGAACGTATTCATGTTTCTTCGGAGGTTGGCACGCTAAAGCGGTTAATTATTCATAGTCCGGATGCTGGAATTGGCAAAATTGCCCCACGCATGATGAACGATTTGCTTTATGATGATATCGTATTTCTTGATGAAATGCGAAAGGAATACAACCAATATCTATGTGTTTTGCTCTGGTTTTTGGATCCTGAAGTAGTGCGCAATCGTGATTCGAAGGATGCCGATTTCTTTAAACCAACCAAACAGGGTTATCTGAAATCGAGCAAAGTGTTGGATGCTGAAAATCTTCTAATGAAGGTTTTGGAAAATGACCTTGCCAAACAACTTTTGGTTAGTGCGGTTTGCGCTATGGAAAAGTGCGATTTTGAAACGCAGATGTTGCTTATGAAAATGTCGCCTTCCGAGCTCACTCGGACTCTAATCTCGGGCGTGTGGCTCTATGAAGGCGAAGAAGATTATCTCTTTGCTCCTATTCCAAATTTCATTTTTACGCGCGACATCGGCATTGTAATTAATGACCACATGTTGCTCATAAAAGCCGCTGAAAAAGGCCGCACACGAGAAGCATTGCTCATTAAATACATTGCGTACTTCATTCTTTTTGGTGAAGATGCCGATTGGGATAACTACAAGTTTTCGGATCGGGTAATTGAATTGGAAGACAACGAATACTACTTTTTGAACGACTCATTAGGAAAAGAACGGCAAGAGGTGAGCATTGAAGGAGGCGATGTAATGATGATTAGCCCGCGTCATCTTTTAGTTGGGTTAAGCGCACGCACCACCCAAAACGCCATACACCAACTTATAACCGTGCTTTTTCACAAAGGCATTGTAGACAAGGTGAGTGTAGTAAATATCCCAGCGGAGCGGGCATATATGCACATCGACACCATTTTTACACAAATAAGAAGAGATATGTGGGTGATGTATGCCCCATTTACTCGCGAAGCAATTGCGCTATCTAAAGAGGAAATTGACTTTCGCAGAATGCTAGATGACGAGATGGAAACACCAGAAGAACAGGTGTATGTCACGCAATTTGTTCGAAAGCCAAACAAAGATGGATTTAAGGTTAAAAAAACCGAGCTAGATTATTTAGATGACCTTCTAATTCAAGTAAGTAAAGAAGATTTTGGCTGCTCTAAAGTTGAAATTGTGCCTAACGCCAATGGACGTTTTCCATTTACCGAGAGGGAACAGTGGACGGATTCATGCAATTTTCTTGCCCTGCGCGAAGGTGTTATCATTGGATATGACCGCAATGTGGAAACCAACGAATCGCTGCGCAAACGCGGATTTAAGGTTATTAAAGCCAAAGAGTTTTTGTCGAAAATGGATGCTGGCGCCAAGTTGGATGACGTTATCACTGGCGATACTTTAATTCTACTTCCATCAGCCGAGTTATCGCGTGCCCGTGGAGGAACACACTGTATGAGTATGCCATTGCTGCGCGAAGAAATTTAATACGACCTCCTTGCAAACTACTTCTCACATTTTAATGATTCGGCCAGTAGCGTTCAACTATAACGCTCAAACGGCCGAAAACAACTATTACCAAACTGCTGCAGATGCCTCGCAGGCAGAAGACATTCAAGCCAAAGCGCGGGCTGAGTTCGACTCATTTGTAGCCAAACTCATAGCAGCAGGTGTGGATGTACTGGTGGAAGATGATACGCTGATGCCCGTTACTCCCGATTCCATATTTCCCAACAATTGGATTTCGTTTCACGAAGACGGTAGCATTTTTCTCTACCCCATGTTTGCCCCAAACCGAAGGCAAGAAAGACGAATGGACATCCTCGATATGCTCCGTGTGTCCGATTTTCGGATTACTCAGGTGGTTGACATGACCGATTCTGAACAAGATGGTCGTTACTTGGAAGGCACAGGAAGCATTGTTTTAGATAGAGAACATCGCATTGCGTATGCCTGTATATCGCTGCGTACGAATCCTGATGTGTTGGCACTTTGGGCTGCACAAACTGGGTATAAGACCATCACGTTTGATGCATTACAAAACGTGAATGGCGAATTGCTTCCTATTTATCACACCAATGTGATGATGAGCGTTGGCAGCAAATTGGCAATTGTTTGTGCCGATTGTGTGAAAAATCCTGAGGAAAGGGAGGCTCTGCTCGCTTCTCTATCTGCCACAGGCAAACAAATTGTACTCATTTCGGAAGAGCAAAAGCACGATTTTACTGGAAATATGCTTGAAGTTGAAAGCAAAAATGGCGAACATCTTATGGTGATGAGCTCTCGCGCATTACATGCATTGACCTCGCATCAAATAAATGAAATTGAAGCGTTTTGTACCATTGTTCATTCCGACATTCGCACCATCGAAACATACGGTGGCGGCAGTGCCCGTTGCATGATGGCCGAGATTTTTTTGCCAAGCATACATTGAATTTTACTCCTTAAACCTTTACTATCAAATAGCAGCGCCAACCATTGGAGAACAACTATTACAACCTCATAGACCAAACCTTTGTCTTCCCTCAGGAAGGATTTGAGGTGAAAGAGAACAATCTCTTCTTCCATGGCATCGACTTGATGGCGATTGTGAAGCAATACGGAACCCCGCTTAAACTGACGTATCTCCCTGTTATATCTGAGCGTATCCGAAATGCGAAAAAGTTCTTCGCTAAGGCGATGAAAAAAGTGCATTACGAAGGCAGCTACACCTATTGCTATTGCACCAAAAGCTCGCATTTCTCGTATGTTTTGAATGAAGCGTTGAAGAATGACATCCATTTAGAAACGTCTTCATCGTTCGACATTCATATTGTTCGAAATCTTTTTGAAAAAGGAAAAGTGAGCAAGGACACCTTCATTGTTCACAACGGCTACAAACGCGAGCTATATGTAAAACTGATAGCGGAGCTAATCAATGATGGATTCAATAGCCTTCCTGTTTTAGACAACTTGAACGAACTGGATTATTTTATTCCATTGGTCAAAAAGAAGTGCAACATCGGTATCCGAATTGCTACTGGCGAAGAGCCGCAATCCAATTATTACACCGCCCGCCTAGGAATTCGTCACCGCGAAATTGTAGATTACTACACACAGGTTATCAAGAAGCAGAAGCTATTCAAGCTTAAAATGCTGCACTTCTTTATAGACAATGGCATAGAAGACAGCCTTTACTATTGGAACGAATTGCAAAAATGCTTGGCCGTTTATTGTGAGCTACGCAAGAAGTGTCCAACGCTTGATTCATTAAATATTGGCGGTGGTTTTCCCGTAAAACATTCCCTTGCCGAAGAATTTGACTACCAATATTTGGCAGATGAAATAGTGCGGCAGGTGAAAGAGTTTTGCGACAAAGAGCGCGTGCCTGTTCCTAATATCTTTTCAGAATTTGGAAGTTATACTGTAGCCGATAGTGGTGCTGCATTGTATTCCATCATCGATCAAAAGCAGCAAAACGATGTGGAATGGTGGAACATGATAGACAGTTCGTTCATTACCACTTTGCCCGACACCTGGGCCATCAATCAGCGGTTTATAATGCTTGCCGTAAATAGATGGGACAGTGCTTTTGAACGCGTAAATCTTGGTGGATTAACCTGCGATAGCCAAGACTATTACAATGTGGAAGCACACGTGAACAACATTTACCTGCCAGAATTTAAGAAAACGAATCCACTCTATATTGGGTTCTTTAACACTGGAGCGTATCAAAATGCGTTGGGTGGTTATGGCGGTATTCAGCATTGTCTTATTCCTTCGCCCAAGCAAATTATTATTGATAAAGACAAGGAGGGAAACATGGTGTCCGAATTGTTTTGCGAAGAACAAGGACCAGATGGAATGCTAAAAACCCTTGGCTACACCTAAATTCCATACTGCGTAGTAAGTCGTATTTTTCTATCTAACACTACTTTTATAGAACATTTAGCACATTTCTGAGTTACTTTGGCGTCCTCCTACTAGCGGAGAAATAACATCAATTATGGAAGAAACAGCACTGAAGGCAAAGTTGAAAGAGCAAATTATTCAATACCTCAACCTATTGGATATAAAACCAGAAAGCATTGCTGACGAAGAACCCCTTTTTGGAGAAACGTTGGGTTTAGATTCTATTGATGCATTAGAATTATCGGTGCTTATGGAACGCGAATATGGAATCAAGATAACCGACCCCGCTGAGGGACGCAAAATTCTGTATGACGTGAACAGCATGGCCGCTCATATTTTGGCCAATAAACCAACTGCATAGCTGAGATGACGCGGGTGGTGGTCACTGGCATGGGAGTTATCTCCGCGATTGGCAACAATCTCGAACAAAATCACCAAAATCTTCGTGCTGGACAGACAGGCATTCGCACAGCGAAGCATTTAGATTCAGCGTTTGCCGACACATTTCTGTTCGGAGAGGTGTCCTATAGCAACCCAGAGTTGCGAGACCGTCTCCTTTTTGAATCAAAATCTGGCCTTACCAGAACAGAACTTTTGGCCATTATGGCTTTTGATGAAGCCCTTAGCAGATCAGGTATTACACCAGAGCAAGTTTCAGCGTTGGACACCGCATTTATTTCGGCTACTACAGTAGGCGGAATGGTGGAAACCGAAGCCATACACGGTGGTGCAAACACGAATAAGCTTCCATCCGAGTTTGTGAATTCATATCGCAGTGGTTCGCACACCCTTTCCATTGCTCAACTTTATGGAATAAAAGGATATACCGACACTATTAATACCGCATGTTCTTCTTCGGCCAACGCAATTATGCTTGGAGCACGATTGATAAAATCGGGGCGGGCTAAACGGGCTATTGTTGGTGGCGTAGATAGCTTGGCGAAATACACCGTGAACGGATTCAACGCCCTTCAAATTTTTTCAGACGAAATGACAAGTCCTTTTGATGAAGCGCGCAAAGGGCTCAACTTAGGCGAAGGAGCGGCTTATCTCGTTCTAGAACGCGAGGAAGACGCCCATGGCAAATCCATATTTGGTGAAGTGAGCGGTTATGGCAATGCCAACGATGCCTATCATCCATCATCCATGTCGCCCGATGCTGTTGGGGTTCGGGGAGCAATTAACGGAGCTCTTCACACTGCTGGTCTTCACCCCGAGGCCATCAGCCACATCAACGCCCACGGCACCGGCACCCAGAATAATGATTACACCGAACTTCTCGGCTTTACCAAGATATTCGATAAAATTCCTCCCTACATTTCTACTAAACCCTATACTGGACACACTTTAGCAGCGTCTGGAGCAATTGAGGCGGTCTATAGTTTGCTGAGCATTTTCAACAACGAAATTTATCCGAGCCTCAATTTCAAAACGCCAATAGCGGGTTTCAATAGTTCACCACAAACGGTGTACATGCAAAATGTGGCGGTAAATCACGTTTTGAGCAATTCCTTTGGGTTTGGTGGCAATTGTTCTTCGCTCATTTTTTCTAAGGTCTAGCTATGTTCATCAAAGACCTCGCTTGCATATCGCCACAACTCACATTCGAAGGGGCATTTTTTGAGCAAGATGCCATTATTCACAAAGGTTCGCAGTACTGGGCAGTTGAACCCAGCTATGCCGGCACTATCCCCAATGGGTTGTTGCGCAGAATGGGCAAATCGGTGCGTTTGGCAACAGGTGCAGCCATGCCTTTGCTCACCAAATGGTCGGTAGACGGCATCATAATTGGCACAACGGATGGCGGTATGGAAGACTGCCATCGGTTTCTCAATCAGATAATCGAATACAACGAGGGCACGCTAACCCCAACAGGTTTTGTGCAAGGCAGTCCGAGTGCTGTGGCTGGTGGACTTGCATTGATGGCCAAAAACTCGGGCTATAATAATACCCACGCCAACAAAGGATTATCGTTTGAAAATGGCCTGATGGATGCGTGGCTGCTACTCCAAGAAGGCGCAGCCAAAAGCCTGTTGGTAGGCAATGTGGAAGAAATTTCGCCCGCACAATACCGTATCGAAACCTTAGCGGGTTTTATTAAGAAAAACGAAGTAACAGCAGATGTTCTTTTCAATTCTGCCACGGCTGGCGCGGTGAATGGCGAAGGGGCAGCCATGTTTGTGCTCGACCAAGTGCCCGAAAATGCCATTGCCGAACTAGTTGATTGGGATATGATTTCATTCCCAACATACGAGGAGTTAACCGCAAAAGCTTATGCACTTCTGGCGAAAAATGGCCTCACCGTATCGGATGTAGATGCGGTGATGCTGGGCTATTCGGGCGATGCGAATTCCGATGATTGGTACGGAGAATTTACAACCCGGCTATTTCAGAATACGGCAACAATCGCGTTCAAAAACTTGTTTGGCGAGTCGCCATCGGCTAGTGCATTTGCCTGTTGGTATGCAGCACATCTACTTTCGGGAAAACAAGCGCATGCCATGTCTGTGATTCGCCCAGCAAAATCTGCATTGCGCACCGTGCTTATCTACAATCATTACCAAGGCAAGCAGCATGGATTTGTGCTGATGCGCAGCGTCTAGCCGCTAGCCTACCACCCGAATATCCTTTACCTGCAATTGCAAGGTTACCTTGTCTTTCCAGTGGTTTTCTTCGATACAATACAACATATCGAACAGCTCCGAATCGTTTATTTCGCGAAATAAGTGGCCCAATTTGAAGGCAATAGCTGACATAGGAAACGTGGTTTTTCCCGGTTGATAGACCTTAAAACGCAAATGGGTTTTATCGCTTCCCACCAACCCTACATCCGAAGCACGAAGTCCGCGCGACACAAATACTGGACTCATATTGCCTGGGCCAAATGGTCCAAACTGCTTTAGCAAATTGACAAACGGTTGTTTGATGCGGTCGAGGTCAATTTCCGCATCAATATGCAGGGTTGGAGCCCTCATATCTTCTGTAATTCGCGCAGCAGCAATGGCTTCAAATCGGGTGCGAAATGCGTCTACATTTTCCACCTTAAGGCTAAGCCCAGCCGCATGGGTGTGGCCTCCAAAACGCTCCAGCAAATCGGCACATTCGCAAATGGCCTCATGCATATCAAACCCTGCAATAGAACGCGCAGAGCCTGTAGCCATACCTTCTGCTTGCGCTAAAACTATTGTTGGCTTGTAAAAATGGTCGATAAGCCGAGAGGCCACAATGCCCACCACACCCTTGTGCCAATTGTCGCAATAGACCACGGTGCTTCGACTGGTGGTATAAAAACTATCGTTGGCAATTATTTCCAAGGCATCCACCGTCACATCCTTGTCCAGTTCTCTGCGTGTGGTGTTGAATTTGGCAATTTCCTCGGCAAAGGCCGCTGCTTCTTGGGCATTTTCGGAAATAAGCAATTCCACTGCTTTTTTGCCCGAAGCGATACGCCCAGCAGCATTGATGCGTGGGCCAATAATGAACACGGCATCGGTGATGGACAATTCATGTTTCACCTTGGCATTCTCGAGCAAGGTTCGAATGCCAGTGCATGGACTGCTGTTGATGCGCTCCATGCCAAAGGCGGCCAATATGCGGTTTTCGCCTGTTATAGGTACAATATCGGCAGCAATGCTAATGGCCACAAGGTCGAGATGGGCAACCAGCGGAGACAAATCCATTCCGCTTTTCTCGCAAAATGCCTGCATAAATTTGAAGCCAACCCCACAACCGCACATCTCTTTATAGGGATAATTGCACCCCTCTTGTTTGGGGTCGAGAATGGCCACAGCTTCAGGAAGCTCATTTCCCGGAATGTGGTGGTCGCAAATGATGATGTCGATGCCTTTGCTGGCGGCATAGGCTATTTTGTCAACGGCACGAATGCCACAATCGAGCGTTATGATGAGCGAAAATCCATGCGCTGCGGCAAAATCAATACCTAGAGCACTTAGTCCGTAGCCTTCGGCATAGCGGTCTGGAATGTAGTAATCAAACTGCCCTAGGTCTTTCAAAAACCCATAAACGAGGGCCACGGCAGTGGTTCCATCCACATCATAATCGCCATACACTAACACCTTTTCGCCATCGCCAAGGGCACGTTCAAGGCGGTTTACGGCCTTGTCCATATCCTTCATTAAGAATGGATTGTGCAGATTTTCCAAAGATGGTCGGAAAAAATCGCGGGCCGATTCATAGTCTGTAATGCCCCGTGTCACTAGCATTTGCGCAATATCCTCGCGCACCTTTAGCGCTGTGGCGAGATTGGCCACAAGGGCTGGGTCTGACACTTCCCTAATTTTCCACTTGTGATGCAACATTCTGGTGGGTATAGACAAAAAAGCCCCACCCGAAGCGTGAGGCTTTTAATGGTATTCTGAATGATTTTAGATGGTCATAATGTCCACTTCCTTTTCGGCAAGAAGTGCTTCTACTTTGGTGCTGTAGGCCGCTGTGTAATCTTGCACCTCAGCTTCGGCAGCCTTGGCAATATCCTCACTTAGTCCGTCATTTTTTAAGGTCTTGATGCTATCGTTGGCATCTTTCCGCGCATTGCGTATGCTCACTTTGGCTTGCTCGGCTATGGCTTTGGCTTGTTTCACCAAATCGCGTCTGCGTTCTTCGGTAAGTGGCGGAATAGAAATGCGTACCAACTTTCCATCGTTTTGCGGATTGAACCCCAAATTGGCCCGCATTATTGCTTTTTCAATTTCTTGAATCAATCCCTTTTCAAAAGGCTGAATGGTAATGGTTTTTGGGTCGGGGGTGTTAATGTTGGCAAGGCTTTTTAACGGAGTTTGGGCTCCATAATAATCTACCCTTACCGATTCTAACATGGCCGGACTGGCTTTGCCTGCCCTCACCTTAAGGAGCTCGGTAGCCATACGGTCCAGTGCGTTTTGCATGGCCTCTTTGCTGCTGTCGTAGATAAAATCTAGTTCTTCTTCCATCGCGATTGATTTGCGGGGCCAAGTTACGGGATGATTGGGAATTTGAGGTATTGATTGAATTTGATTGAAATCAAAATTGCCTTGCCTACCAACCACTGCATACCTTTGAAGCATGGTCATTCGGCTTGACAAAAACGAGTTTAACCCTCCAGTAGATTTTCAGCTCATCTGCATTTGCAGCACGCTGAAAGAATATCAGATGGCAATGCTGCTCAATACGGGCTTGCGGTTTGAGTTGTGGCGCCAACCCGATGTGAATGACGAAGCCCAAGAGGGGCAAATGCCGCTGTATGCGCGGTTTAGGTGGGACGACCACTTGGCCTGTCGCGAGGTGATATTGCTAGGAAACAGCCCATTAGTGCGGCAAGAACTAGCCCGCGAAGGCGATTTGTTTGGCTCCGAAACGGTTACCTTGCTGCTTGCCGAACTGCCCAAGGTGGATTATTTGCTTCAATTTATTGGCAACTTTGAACCGGAAGAACTGGAAGACTTGCGCGAGGAATTGCACGCCATGCCCGGTATAGATTTGGCCTACGTTTGCGACCCAGCATCACTTAAAAACATTACTCCACTACTGTCTTAATACCCATGGCACTAATCAATCGCACCAAAATTATTTGCACCATTGGACCCGCGTCCTCGTCCAAAGACCAACTAGAAAGCCTCATTGAGGCAGGTATGTGCATTGCGCGCATCAATTTTTCGCACGGCAGTTATACCGACCATGCCGAGGTGATTGCCCATGTGCGCGCTTTGAACGATAAATTGGGAACACATGTGGGCATTTTGGCCGATTTGCAAGGCCCGAAAATCCGCTTGGGCGATGTGGAAAATGGTGGCGTGCTCATCAGCAAAGGCGATGAAATCGTCATTACCACCGAGAAATGCTTGGGCAATAACAAACGGGTGTACATCACCTATCCCAGTTTTGCGGGAGATGTTTCGGAAGGAGAAAAAATTCTGATTAACGATGGAAAACTTGTGCTTAGAGTGAAAAGCACGGATAAAACGGCCAACGTAACTGCCATTGTAGAGTTTGGCGGTATGATGGAACCGCGCAAAGGAGTAAACCTCCCAAATACGGCCATTTCGCTTCCATCATTAACCGAAAAAGACCTCCAAGATTTAGAATTCCTTTTAACTCAAAACGTAGAATGGATAGGGCTATCCTTTGTGCGCAAGGCAAAAGATGTGCAAGAATTGAAGCAGCGCATTGCGGCAGCTGGCAAAACCGCACGAGTGGTTGCCAAAATAGAAAAGCCTGAAGCCGTAAAAGACATTAGCAACATTATTCGCCAAAGCGATGCGATAATGGTGGCGCGTGGCGACCTTGGTGTAGAAGTGCCCATGCAGGAAGTTCCCATCATTCAAAAGATGATTGTGAAAAAATGCTTGGCCGAAGCCACGCCAGTCATCATAGCCACGCAGATGATGGAAAGCATGATAACCAACCCAAGCCCATCGCGCGCAGAGGTGAATGATGTGGCCAATTCAGTGATGGACGGAGCTGATGCCGTAATGCTGAGTGGCGAGACATCCGTTGGCGCACATCCATCCAAAGTGGTGGAGGCCATGAGCAGCATTATCAATCATACCGAGCATTTTTCGGATATTTATTTCCGTTCGCTCATTACCAGCAGCCGTCCAGACCGCACCATTAGCGATGCCATTTGCCACAATGCAGTCACCTTGGCCAAAGAGATAAACGCTGCAGCTATAATTACCATGACCAATTCGGGCTATACTGCATTTCGCGTTAGCAGCTATCGGCCCCGAACCAATATCTTCGTTTTTACCGACAACCGCACTATGCTCAACACACTCAACCTTGTGTGGGGTGTTCAGGGTTTTTATTATGACACCTACGTGAGCACCGACCACACCATTTCTGACATCAAAAACCGACTGAAAGCAGAAGGAATGGTGAAGCCAGAAGATTTGGTAATCAATATTGCCAGTATGCCCATTACCGACAAAGGCGCATCGAACATGCTCAAATTGAGTTATGTGGAATAATTGCACTGCACTTTTGAGGCTGAAGGACCGCAACAACACATTTTGACCTTCAATAGATTCCTGTAAGTTTGACCTTCCATTATTAAATCAAAAAACATGGCTTTAAACATTGCATTGCTTGCCGAAATCTGCGAAGTGGCAGGAGCTCCAGGCTACGAGAAAAGAATACGTGATATTGTGTTGCGCGAAGTAACACCCCTTGTAGACGAGGTGAGCATAGATAATATGGGTAATGTGACGGCAATAAAAAAAGGCCGCGAACGCAAAAAAGTGATGATTGCTGCCCACATGGACGAAATCAGTTTTATGGTTACGCACATTGACGACAAGGGATTTTTACGGTTTCATACGCTCGGTGGCTTCGACCCAAAAACCCTTACTGCGCAACGCGTAATTGTGCACGGCAAGAAAGATGTAATCGGGGTAATGGGCAGCAAACCCATTCACGTTATGACGCCCGAAGAGCGCACCAAACCACCAAAAACGACCGATTTCTTCATCGACCTAGGCATGTCGAAAGAAGAAGTGGACAAAATCATTTCGGTGGGAGATGTGGTTACCCGCGAGCGTAAGCTGATAGAAATGGGCAATTGTGTGAATTGCAAAAGCATCGACAACCGCATTTCTGTGTTCATTCTTATTGAGGCACTTCGCACGCTAAAAGCAGTGCCTTATGATGTGTATGGCGTATTCACGGTGCAAGAAGAAATAGGAATTCGTGGTGCTAACGTTTCGGCTTTGCAGCATCAACCCGACTTTGGCTTTGGCCTTGATACCACTATTGCTTTTGATGTGCCGGGAGCCGCTGCTCACGAAATGATTACCGAAT
>Ga0247843_1003744_pt1 | contig 24109 bp, 22 predicted proteins | sample LaCruzMarch2017__FD_192420 | JGI IMG/M metagenome (GOLD analysis project Ga0247843, IMG submission 192420) | Freshwater microbial communities from meromictic Lake La Cruz, Castile-La Mancha, Spain - LaCruzMarch2017_8m | ecosystem: Environmental > Aquatic > Freshwater > Lake | place: Spain...
ACTATTAGTTTGATATGAAATGGCTATGGCTACCTTAAGGGCCTTAGACCTTCAATTCCGTCAAATAATCGGCTGATCCAAGAACAACCTCGGATGCCCTTCTGCGGTGGCCGAACGCTGCTTGAACTGTTGCAGCTTCTCCTTGTCGTTGCAGATGATGAAGTAGGCATACTGGTCATCCAGAATGCTCTTGTAAATCTGTTTGTAAGGGTCACCATCATAGGTTGTAAGGAAGGTGACGCCAACTCCATGCGCTTCGTGGTAATGGAAACACAGGCCTTTCAGCATTTTTGAGAATGCTTTGGCCTCGCCCACACCCAGCATAGGACGGAAGAATTTCTCCATCACGCCACTGGCTTGAACCAATTTGAAGATGCCCTTAGGGTTCTTTATCTCAAACTTGAGCCAATCGCCCCAATTCATGGCCAAACATGCTGCGGCTATAGTTCCATCAGAGTTTAATGTGGCAAAAACTCTGCTGCTTTTGCTGTAAGCAGTCATTTTGCGCACCAGACTCAGGAAAATATCCACATTAAGAAGGTGGTAGAACAAGAACTTCTGATGTTTCTCGTGCATCAGCTTGTAGTATTCGCGAAGTTTGACTTCGTTATCGGTGATATCTACGCACCTTGCAAATTCACTTTTGCTCCCGTAGAATCGGTTCACCTTAGAATATACGGTGAAGGGCAACCGCTCGTAATGCTCGCCATGGAATACTGTGTTGCGGTGCAACGCCTCCTTGATGCTCTGATTCTCCTTGCCCATGCAGGCAAAGCAGAAATTCACCCCATTCTTGTACACCAAATGGTGTAGGATGGAGAACATCAATGAGAAAATCTTCTTTCTACGATAGATTCCCACTCCATTAACTAATTTCTCGCTTACGCGGAGAATGTTGTAGTAGTATCCTTTCTCGATGCGCTCGTCTCCGTAAGGTTGAAAATCAAAATTGTTGGCGTGGATGTAGCCCGCGATGGTGTATTTGCGCCCAAGCCCAGTTGAATCCGACTTTTCGGGGTGAATGGCCAGCACGATTTCGGCACGGTCGTTCACTGCCAGAATGCTCTCTGGTATATTGTGAAACCAGCTTTGGAAACTCATTTTACCTCCGCCTGTTTCGCTTTGATGATTCTCACTCACAGCTATTACATCCTTAGCCTCCGTGATAAAAAATTCTTTATCAGTAAACAAATTGAACTGTTTCAAAATGCTGCTGATGTGAGGCATATAGCTGATATGAAAAGAAAGAAGAACCATTTCCTCCTCAAACAAATCTTCGCTTTCCACATCAGACCGCTCAACGTCAAAACGGAATTCTCCGTCCTCCATTCGGCCATTTGTAATATGTGCATAAGCTCTGCGCTTCGTAAAAGCATCCGCAAACTGTGCTGCTTTAGGCTTCGAGATTGTTTTTTCGATAGTTGCTGTCTCAATCATTGTAAATCCAATTTGGGGTTTTGCGATTATTTCTTCTCTGTGATACTACTCCATATAGAATGGGTAATACTGTCCAAAATCTCATTGGTCATTTGAACTTTTTCCTGATGCACAAGCTGAATAATCGAAATCATGGGGCCATAAACCATAGCAAAAATGATATGGGTAGGCAACGCTTTGAAGCGAAAATCCTCACCACCGCTGCTAAGTATGTGAGCAATTGGAGCAAGAATTATAGCGCTCTCGTCCAAGTAGCTTTCCTTCATATAGGATGAATCTGAATAGCGTTGCAGAAACTCGAACTCCACTCTGTGATTCGTATAGTAGTTGGTCAGCGCGCGCACGATGGCTGCAAACTGCCCATAGATGGTGGTCTCACCCCCAACAATACCACTGATGATGATGCCTATCAGCTTTTCGCGCTGATGGATGAACATCTCCTTGAAGAGTTCTTCCTTGGTCTCGAAATAGCGGTAGAGTGTGCCCATGCCTACGTTGGCCTCCTTGGCAATGAGCGCAGTGCTTGTGCCTTCAAAGCCGTGTTTGGAAACGAGGTCTAGCGTAGCCTCCATGATGGCCTGACGCTTATCTGTAGTTAGTGTTGCAGTTGCCATATTAAACGGAGTGAGCGTTCACTCCGCAAATATGCGATTGATTTCGAGATGGTTGGCTTGACAATCGTCAAGCTAAAAGGTGAAACGGGATTAAGATTGCGTTACCACTGTGTGAAACACAGCCTAACTGAATCGTATACCTTTGATTTTCAAGCTAGTTGAAGCTTATTTCAAAGACAAAATATGTTGATAAATAACAACTGTGAAAGAGAGAAAAAGGCATTTAAGCCATGTTGTGATAAACGTTTTGCACGTCATCATCTTCCTCCAATTTCTCCAAAAGTTTGTCTACATCGGCCTCTTGTTCCTCCGTAAGTTTTTTGGTCTGAGTTGGAATTCGCTCAAATCCTGAAGAAAGTATTTCAAATCCTTTATCAACCTCCAATGCCTTTTGAATGGCTCCAAAATCGGCAAAAGAACCGTAAACCATTATTCCTTCTTCGTCCTCAAACACTTCCTCTACACCATAGTCTATGAGTTCAAGTTCAAGTTCCTCCACATCTTGACCTGTATTGGCAATGCGGAAGTGACATTTGTGTTCGAACATAAATTCTACCGAACCAGATGTTCCAAAATTGCCATTGTGCTTGTTGAAATAGCTGCGCACGTTGGCAACTGTGCGGTTATTATTATCAGTGGCAGTCTCTATCAACACTGCAATGCCATGTGCTGCGTAGCCTTCAAACAACACTTCTTTGTAGTCTGAGGTATCTTTATCGGTAGCTCGTTTTATGGCGCGTTCAACATTTTCCTTGGGCATGTTCGCAGCCTTGGCATTTTGCATCACGGCACGAAGGCGCGAATTGGAAGCTGGATCTGCTCCTCCAGCTTTAATTGCCATCACCATATCCTTTCCGATTCTTGTAAAGGTTTTGGCCATAGCTGACCAACGTTTCATTTTGCGACCCTTGCGAAATTCAAATGCTCTACCCATCTCTTTGTTTGGTTAAAAACTGCGCGAATATAGAAACGGCTTTGAATGTTGGTATGCGTTTTATCACACTCTAATTTTGAAGCAAAAACTCCCGCTATAGGAGTGAGATTCGAGAGGATGCCATAAGAGTAGTGCCATCGAAAACGCGAACTATATAAAGTCCTTTTGGAAGATGAACTAGGTTAAGCATGGTTTTATTTGCGATTACATTGTTTTCTTGAGCAACCACTTGTCCTACAGCATTTATGACCTCGATTCGCGTAAACACAGAACTACTATCCAAATGAATGGTGAAAATCCCTTCACTAGGATTGGGATAAACTTGAAAGGTATTTCCTTTTGAAACAATTTCTGAGTCAATTCCTAGTGGATATGTGCCTTGACGAATGAATACAGGATATTCGGAATACGGAATGGTAAGTGTGGCTTGCGTTCCGCCTTCGTAAACAAGGCTGTTGTTGTACATATAGACCCAATTTTCTCCTTGGGGAAATGTTATATCTATTGACGTCCCTTCCACCAAGAATGGTGCTACAAACAAATCTGGACCAAACATGAAACTGTAGTCTGCCTTATTAAAGAAATCCATGAGAGAGCGTGATTCATTGTAATAGGTTTCGCTGTTTTCCATTAAATAGGGTAAAAGCTGATAGCGCGTTTGCACCAATTGGCGATAAATATCTTCTGTTTCTTGATCAAAAATCCACGGTCTATGTTCGCCACCACCACCATTTTCCATAACACCGCTGAAGGTTCCAAACTGCGCCCAACGAATAAAAAGTTCCTTAGATCGTGCCAATGGATACGTGTCATCTTCGCGATACCCGCCAATATCAGAGCCAAAGGCAAGAAATCCTGCTTCATCCGAGTGAAACATACTATTCATTGCCCACACCAACCCTTCGAACGTAGCATCTTGATCACCAACCCAACCGCAGAAATTGATGTCTCGTGGGGCAAATAGCGCCACATCTCCACCAAGGTCTCCAAGACCGTAATTGTCAATTGGTCGTGCTGTAATCACGCGGTCGTTGCCCAAACGCTCGCGGGTATAGTCGTGAAACAATCGATAATACGCCTCAGAATATTCATTGCGTGAAACTGTTCCGCCATTTCCGGGTGAATAGAGCACAAGGTCGAGTAGTGCGTTGTAGTCGGTGCCATCCACTTTCCAACCGTCAATCCCCAAATCAAGCGTTTTGTCCATAAGGCCTTTCCACCACGCGACAGCTTCGGGATTCCACCAATCAATCAGACTTCCTTCGCCCTTCCACCAATTTATGATGCCAGGTTCACCTTGCTGCCAAGGCAGACTACTTTCCATAAAATAACCATTGGCTGCAGCCGAGTCATATAAAGGTTGAACATTCGTATTAATCACACCAGTCATCCACATAAACACGCGAACATCTTTTGAGTGGAAATAGTCAATCATGGCTTGCGGATCTGGAAATAGTGATGTATCCCAATCGAAGGTGTTGTACCCCGTTTCCCACGGACTATCAATAATAATGGCGCTTACTGGAATGTCGTGTGCCAAATAATCGTCCACCAAGGCTATGGCACTTTCTTGGGTGCTTTCGTCCTCCCACACCCAATGCCCGAACATCCAAGCAGGCCACGGCAGGTCGTATTCGTCTGCTAAAACAACTTGATTAGTGGTATTATCCAATTGCTGAGCTTGTGAAGGTGAAACCCAACACAAGAGAATGCAACCGACAAGAAAATAGCAATAGTGCGTTTTCATGAGATAAAATTTTACCAAACCTATTGAAAAAAGGAGAATAAATCCACTTGACTTAAGGCCTCACCTGTGATTTGTTGTCTAAAATGGAGAGCTATCACCACCAATTTTGAATCAATAAATTTTGCAAAACAAACATTTGCATCCTAAATTACTTCTGTTGGCCGACCTTTGCAACCTGTGTCTAACCATCAATTGGGTAAGAGTGAGTTATAGAATCGTCCGAGAATTTTCCAAACACATCACAACATTTTCGGCACTGCTCCTTGCATTGGTGATTACAACAAATGCGATTGCCCAACGCACAGAAGGAATTCGTTCAGATGGAAGAACGATAAGCGGTATAGTTAAAGATGAAAATGGAGCAACGATTCCGTACGCTGCGGTTGCTGTAATTCAAGAAATAGAAGGCGCGGAAATGAAAGGTGCTGCCACAGACCTTGATGGCAAATTTGCAATTCTAGTTCGCCCTGGGGTTTATACCGTCACCATTTCGTTTTTGTCGTATGGCAATTCAAAAACAGAACATGTTGACGCCACTAAAGCCAATGTTAATCTGGGCACTATTTCTCTAAAACCAAAGGCAGAACTGGTAGATGAAGTTGTCATTTCGGCCGAACGGAACCAGATGGAACTTATGCTAGACCGCAGAGTTTTTAACGTGTCTAAAGATCCTACTAACGCGGGCAGCAATGCACAGGATATATTGAACAATATTCCATCGGTAAGCGTGGATATTGATGGAAATGTGAATTTGCGTGGAAGCCAAAATGTGCGCATTTTAATTGACGGAAAACCGTCTGGTCTTACCGGAATAAGCACCGCAGATGCCCTTCGACAATTGCCAGGAAGCATTATTGAACGCGTTGAAATAGTAACCAATGCTTCGGCTCGCTATGATGCCGAAGGTGAGGCAGGCATAATAAATATCGTTCTAAAAAAAGAACGAAAAGCTGGTCTTAATGGCTCGTTTGAAGTAAATACTGGATATCCTCACAACCATGGTGGGGCGTTCAATCTCAACTATAGAAAGGGTAAATTTAATGTGTTTACCGGTGTTGGACTACAATACAACAGAAGCCCAGGAAGTGGCAATTCGTATCAGAAATTCATTCAAGCTGACACCACATTTGCCTATGAAAGAAAGCGCGAACAAATGCGCAGCGGACTGACAAGCAACTTTCGACTTGGGGCTGATTTTAACCTCAATCCAAAAACATCTATCACAGCATCGGGCATGTATAGTCGAAGCTGGCAAGACAACGATTATACTTTAACCTACACCGATTTAGATGCCAACGAAACAGTTTCGGGCGTTGTGGTTCGACTTGAAGATGAGCAGGCTATAAACGAGAATATTGAAGCGAATCTCAATTTTAGAAGAACATTTAAAACGGATGTGCAAGTATTGACAGCGGATGTGCGGTGGTTTGTAAGCAGCGACCACGAAACATCCGATATCGACCAAACCAGTGACCCATATTTGCTACCGCTTATCCAACGTATCGACAATTTAAAACGTGAACGTAATTGGCTTTTCCAAACGGATTATGTGCATCCTTTTGGGGAAAACGTAAAACTTGAAACGGGTGCAAAATTCACCTTGCGAAGGGTAGACAACGATTATTTGGTAGAGCAACAAGATTCGACTTCGAGCTATGTGCCACTTCCCAACTTTGATAATAATTTCATTTTTGAAGAGAATGTGTACGCAGCTTATGTGATGGCCAGCGGTAAAATAAAACGGTTCTCGTTGCAGGGTGGTGTTCGAGCCGAATTCACAGATTTGACCACCACATTGGTCAAAGACGCTTATGTGAACAATCGAAAATATATCAACTTTTTTCCGTCAGCACACTTCGCTTACGAGATTAACAAAGGAAACACCGTTCAATTCAGCTATAGTTTACGCATTAGCCGACCAAATTTTAGGAATCTAATTCCATTTATGGGATTGGCAGACAATAGAAATATCCGTGCGGGAAATCCGAATCTTAACCCTGAATACACGCACAGTTTTGAGTTGGGTCATTTGAAAAATTTCGCCAAGGGAACATTGCTTTCCAATGTGTATTACCGCTACCGCACTGGTGTTGTTCAAAACATAACTTCGGCTGATAGCAATGGAGTTATCACCAGTTTGCCTATCAATTTGGCAACTCAAAATGCTGTGGGACTCGAGCTCAATTTCTCGTATGAGTTGTATAAATGGTGGCGCCTAACTACCAATGTAAATACCTATTATGCCGCTACAAAAGGAGATTATTTAGGCCAGATTTTCGATATAGAAGCTTTTACTACCAATGCCCGATTGACTTCTAAATTCACCATTGTTAAGAAGATAGATGTCCAAACTTCCTTTATGTATCAAGCTCCCGAAACTACACCACAAGGCCAAACTTTGAGCATGTATGCTTGGGATCTGGGCATTTCAATGGATGTATTAAAGGGCAATGGAACCATTGTATTCAGCGCTCGCGACATTCTAAATTCACGTAGGCGCAGATGGGAAGTTGACCAACCCAATCTGCAATCATACTCCGATTTTCAATGGCGGCAAAGGCAGTTTACGGTCAGTTTCACCTATCGTTTGAACCAAAAGAAAACGCGTCAGAAACCTGAACGCGGAGGTGGCGAAGGAGGTGGAGAGGATTTTTGAGCTCGTTTTCAAAAGACTTTATGGCTTTAAATTTAATTCTAGTACTTGTAGTCTTACCTTTCGCCCATGAAAGGAAAACGGGTACTAATAACTGGCGGCAACGCTGGAATTGGCAAAGCAACAGCCATCGCATTGGCGAAAATGGGTGCAGAAATTATCATTACCGCCCGATCTGAAGGCAAGGCGAAAGAAGCAGTTACTGAAATCGTTAAGGCATCTGGTTCTGATGCTGTAACCTATCTACTGCTCGATTTAAGTTCACAGCACGAGGTGCGCAATGCTGCTCAGGTATTCAAAACGCGCTATACCAGTCTTGATGTTCTCATCAACAATGCAGGGTGCTATTTCTCGGAATTGCAGCTCAATAAGGATGGACTGGAAATGCAATTTGCCACCAACCATTTGGGACATTTCCTGTTCACCAATCTTGTTTTGGATGAACTGAAAGCCGCACCAAAAGCCCGCATCATCAACCTTTCGTCCATTGCCCACAATTCAACCCGAGTACTGGATTTGAATGACATCAATTACCAGAAACAACCCTATCAAGGCTGGAAAAGCTACTCACGGTCGAAGTTTTGCAATATCCTTTTCACCAAAGAACTAGCAACACGATTGGAAGGCACAGGCATCACCGTAAATGCGGTACATCCAGGCGGTGTGCGCACGGAGATAGCCGAGAAGAACGCCAACTGGTACACTAAGTTGGGATGGATTTTGGCCAAACCATTCTTTATCACAGTAGAACAAGGAGCATCCACCTCAGTGTATTTGGCATCATCTCAAAAAGTAGCCACCGAAACTGGTGGATATTGGGTAAAAAGCAAGCGGCACCATAGCAATCGCCCTTCGCAAGACCCCGAACTCGCCAAAGTCCTATGGGAAAAGAGCGAGGAATTGGTGGGACAGAAATTTGGGTAGTTGCAAATTTACCTGTGAAGTATTTCGCCCTCATCTGCATGTTGAATACGCTCCCTTTGCTACTCCTAGGTCAGCCCATAATTACAGGCCATAGAGGTGCTGCGGGTTTGGCTCCCGAAAACACGCTGGTTTCGGTGCAGAAAGCATTGGATTTGGGTGTGCATCGCGTGGAAGTAGATGTTCAACAAACCAAGGATGGCGTAGTGATTTGCATGCACGACCGCACCCTAAATCGAACGACCAATATGCAGGGAGAGGTGCGCGATTTTACTTGGGCCGAATTACAAACTACCAAAGCCAATGTGGGTTTTGAGGCGACATACCCAGAAACCATCATTCCTACTTTGGAAGAATTATTTCTGGTAATAGATGGCAAGGCCGAGTTTGTGATTGAAATAAAAGATGGCAACGCGTATTACCCTGGTATTGAAGATAAAGTGGTGGCATTAATCCAAAAGTACAATGCCGAAAAATGGGCGTTGGTTCACACATTTAATGATGAAGCACTTTTCTATCTTCACGAAAAACACCCCACAATTCGTCTGCAAAAACTGTTTGTTTCGCACACACCATCCATATCAATGATGCTCGATTTCAAGCTTCACTCATCTGATTTATCCGACTACTTTTTTGTAGAAGCTTTCTCGGTACACCGTAGTTTTATTACCAAGGCAATTGTAAAAGATGCCCATGCCATGGGCAAAAAAGTGCACGTTTGGACCGTAAACGAACCTAAGGAAATGAAGAAATTGCTAAAGTGGGGTGTAGATGGGATTATTACCGATAGGCCAGATTTATTGCTTCAGTAATTCAGAATCGGATCACATTTGAGTAAATATCTGCCCCAATGAACAAGCTAAAATCCATTTTCGTCACCACATTTTCTACCTACAGCGTTGTGGTAGTGGTGTTGGCATCCATAGCGCTCGCCACAGGAGGCAATCTCAAAATATGGGTAAGCGTATTGGCCACGGCATTGCAAGTGGTGGCCTATTTTGCTTGGCTATATGTAGCGAGGGTGCCACGCACCAGCCCTGGACTCATGGGTTTTACCGTGGGCATATTTGCCGCCACAATCTATTCGGTTTTTACGAGCTATGCGCAACTGCAACCTTCCGCTGCACCAATGCTAGCTTTTCTTGTAATGGCAGGTTGGATGGCCTATATCACGTGGTATTCGGAATTCGACCGTAGCCAAGACCGCATCACCGTAGGGAAACGTCTGCCAAAAATTACGCTCGAAACGTACGATGGTAAGCAACTTACTTCCGAAAGTTGGTTGGGCGAAAAACGGTTGGTGGTGTTCTACCGAGGCAATTGGTGTCCAATATGCACCGCTCAAGTGAACGAACTCACCACCTTTGAATCGCAATTCAAAGCCAAGGGTGTTCGCATCACTTTAGTAAGCCCTCAATCGCATGAGAAAAGCAAAAAACATGCATTGAAATACAGCTTAGATTTCGATTTTTTGGTAGATAAAAATAATGCAGCTGCCAAGATATTGGGCATTTTGAGCGAATCTGGGTTGCCCGCTGGGCTCGAACTAATGGGCTATGAAAGCGATGTGCCCAAGCCTACCACCTTCGTTTTGGATGAAAAAGGCAAAGTAATCTATGCCGACCTGACCGAAAATTACCGCGTGCGGCCACGCCCCCAAGACATTCTGAAAGCGATAGACGCAGAAGCTTGAACCAACTCTAAAAGCCTTCTAAAAGCTACTTGAAAGCATGGTTAAAAGGCCGATATGGTCTGTAAATGGTGTGATTAACTCCGTAAACGGTCTTTTGCACACGGTAAACGGCCTCTTCCTCACTGTAAACGGTCTCTATATCGTGCTAAAGGGCCGATTTTAGTGTGTAAACGGCACGAAAAGCACTCTAAAGGGTCTGTAAAAGGTTCTAAACGGTGTTTGGAAGGCTTCTAAAGCCACTATTGGAAGAAATCTACAGCTTCAGGGTTAGCGCCATATCGGGATAATCGGTAATAATCCCATCGACTCCCAAATTGAGCATGTCTTGCATGTCTTGTTCCTCATTTACAGTCCAAGGGATGATGCGAATGTTATTTGACCTGCAATTCTGCACCATTTCGGCATTCACCAACCGAAAGTTAGGACTATAAATTTCGGGAGTAAAACCAAGATCTTCCAAATCTTGATCGAATCCTTTCGTTTCCGAAACCAACAACGCCACGGGAATGGCCGGATTAGCCGCCTTAGATTCTTGCAATGCACGCACATCAAACGCTTGAATAATGGTGCGTTTGGTGATTCCCCCTTTGGTGATTACTTCTAGCACTTTGGCTACAAATTCTTTGGGTGCTGGATGAAAAATGCCATCACCTTCAGGGGTGCATTTTATCTCAATATTGTAGGTTACAGCGGGCAAACCTTTTTCTTTCAAATGCTTTTCTACCTCCACAATCACTTCGCTAAGCAATGGTTTGAAGGCGGGAAATTTGGCTTGTTGCAAAAAGTCGGGATGGGGCTGCGACCCACAGTTATAGTTGGTCACCTCGCTGTAAGTCATGCCATAGATATTGAGCGCGTTGCCACTGGGCACTGGTTTATCATCTACATCCCAACAAATAAGAGAGCTAATCCATGGTTCGTGCGAAACGATTACCTGACCATCTTTGGTAATCACCACGTCCATTTCCAAAGTGTTCACCTGTAAATCGAGCGCGCCAAGAAAGCCTTCGATGGAGTTTTCGGGATACAAACCCCGCGCACCTCTGTGGCCTTGCAAATCAAATTCCTTTTTCACAGGTTTTTCGGGAGATGTCTCTTTTTCAGCGCTTGTATTCGGCTTGCACGATGAAATAACGGCAAGCATGAACAGCATTGGAACTAGGTGCATACGTTTCATTGGATATAATTTAGTGGGACAAATCTACCTTCTTAGGCTTTAGGCGGTATGCATGTTCTATTCGATTTTTCCCGATTTAGCGCTTTCTTAACTATGAGACACTAATTTACCTCTCAGCCATTGCCCTTATTAAGGTTTAAGAAAGCGCCTTGAAACTCCAACGGATTGGGATGGTAGTGAAGATGATACCGAAAGTAGGCTCCAGTGAAAGACCAAGGGGCTTTTTCAAGCCCATTAATCCTCACCCACAACCCACCCCCTCTTTTTGCATTTTACAATAGATCCATCGAAAGATGAAAAATTCATGTATAAAAATAACAGGTCGGTGATTTGCGCATCTTTACGAATCACCGTGTTAGATATTGGTGAAAAACTATTAATGTTTGCTACGCGACTATTAATGACCTGAAATCCATTACTCAAATCCCACAAGACATTCTTCAATACGATATGTCTTTTTTTTAAAAAGTATTCATCCCCTTTTATTATTGACCCATTTCCAAGTGAATCGAATCGATTCCCCATTTCTCTGTAGGTATTCACGTAATACTCAATCGATTTTAAATTTGGAATTATTCGATAGGATCCGGGCTTGAATTCAAAATTATCAAGGTAATAGAACAAGTCTTGAGTGCCCTCAAACTGTATTGTCATTGTGCTCAATCCTTTTGTCAATCTAAATATGTACTGAGGTCTTCCACGAAAATTACTATAATGCATAAATGCCATAATTAAGTTTTCGTGCTCTACAAATCTCTTTTTAGCATCTTTCTCGTCAAAATAATTGACATACTTAACATTGGAATCTTTCAAACGAAGGACAAGAATCGCATCATATGTCTGGGAAGGAAAGAGTGTATCTTGAGCATACGAGTATGTCGCAAATGCAATAGATATGCTTATTAATATTATCCCCACTCGCGCATAGCGGAACCTTTGCTCGATCAAGTGTCTTTCGCTCGTCCGCTGTACTTGGCGGGTTCCTTCCCATCCAATAGGTGCATTTTCATAGCCCATGTTCGTTCTGTTGCACCAAAGGTTGGTAATTTTTGGTGTACCATGGGTTTGTGTTATATAGGATAGCGAAGATGCTACCGAAAGTGGGCTCAAGGGAAACACTATGAGGCTGGCAATGGACAGCCTTGCTTGGTCAAGCCGGCTTTTTTGCATATAGCCGAGATACAGTATGTATTCTATTCAATTATACAATCCTTCTACCGAATCATACAGTTCCTTTAACTATTTGTACAATTCTTCTGCCGATTCATACTATACTTCTAGGCATGTATCCAATACTTCTACCTAAGTATCAAATATTGCTACCTAAATATCCAATATTGCTACCCAAATATCCAATACCTCTACCCAAGTATCCAATATCGCTACCCAAGTATACAATACCTCTATATTGGCGAGTGCGAGGCTATGCTGGGAGGGGCGATAGGGCCAAAACACTTGGTTTGTGGTCATCTGCTCGTGCAGATAAGGGTAAAGCCCTTTTTAATCATTAGGCGGAGTAAACTTTCTATCCGCTTTTTTATTCTTCACAGCCCGTTTATCACGCAAGCGTTGGCGCTTGGCCCCTTCGGATACCTTGGTGGCCATCCTGCGCTTTTGCACGGTTAAGGCTTTGTGAATAAGCTGAAGAAGTGCTTCTACAGCCATTTGCTTGTTGCGCACTTGCGACCTACTTTCTTGGCAGGCCACAGCCAGCAAGCCTTCGCTACTAATTCGATTGCGCAACCGAAGTTGGATGAGCTGTTTTTCTGAATCGGTTAAGGCTTCGCTAATGAACACATCGAACACAGCCTCTACCCGTGTTTCCACCTTATTCACATTTTGCCCGCCCTTGCCCGAACTGCGCGAGGTGCGATAGGTGAATTCCTCAGAAAGTTGTCGGTCGCGGGTCATGATTTCACTTGGCGAAGAAATGAAACAAGATGCACCAATTCATCAGACTGAATAAGATCGGGACTTTTGAGCACAGCCGTACGATTGTCCCACCGCGAGCCGGTGCCCCACAACATTACCCGAACAAATCGCGCATGACATTGGGCTATTTCTTCCTTCGAAATCCGTTCGTTGCGAATTGAAACTCCCTCAAATCCATGCTGAATGCAGGCATACAACCCAGCATCTGGAATATCGGTGTAGTAGTAGATTCCATCCGAAATTCCGCTGGTTTTCATTCGAATCAAGAACTTCAAATCGGTAGATTCAATTAAAATTCGGTAATGCGGATGATTGGCTTTTAGCTCCAAGATGCATTTGGCAAAAAGGAATGAATGGATGCTATCCACGCTATGCAGTTTTATATCTAGCGAAAAAATACTGCTGTCTGCCCAGCCCAAAGCCAGCACTTCTTCTACTTTCATCAAACCTCTATCGCAGGCCTTTAAATCAGAAAATGTATGCAACGCAATGTGATTCGGGCATTTGGATTCGCCTACATACTCGTCATGAAATGCTACCAACACGCTATCGGCAGTAAGCTGCACATCCATTTCAGTGCCATCAGGGCCCATTTCTTTTGCCTTGAGAAACGATGTGCGGGTATTGATAGTGTGCCACGAGCGCGTGCCCATACCCGCATGACCAAGAGCTTTCACCTTTCCGTTCTCTAAGTTGCTCACCTCAAAATCGGAGGGTAAATAATTGGAGCATAGATAAAAGGCTGTGCCACCAACCGCTAACGCCCCGAACATAATGATTGCGAGTTTTTTCATCATCAAGACGAAAAATTCTTCCACATGCTGCGATGCGGCCCTACGTTGGGCACATCATACTCAGGGCCAAAGCACGTCCAGCCATTCTGAATATAAAATGGAATGGCTGAAAGTCGGGCTTGCAACCAACCGCTGCGCGCATTCCATAGCTGAACACTTTCTTTTTCCAACGCAGTAAGTACGCTACTTGCTAGTCTCTGGCCTCGATAATCGGCCAATGTGCCCATGCCACGCACTTGAATAGCTGGGCGCAAATTGGGCGCAATCGTGGTTCCATTATCATCCTTTATTGGCACATAATCCGAACACAAAGGCTCGAATGGCGGACAAGCGCTTAGGGCTTTAGCATCGAATGCACTACCATCTTCCAAATCCGGTATGCGATGCGCACGACCAACAGCTACCACTTTGTTTTCATCCTCCATCCAAACGTTTATCGCTTCAAAATCGCCTGCCAATCGTTCAGAACCTCGCGGAGTGCCCAAGGGTTTGCGCAATACCTCATAGCGCACATCAAAATAGGCATCGGGCAGGTGCTGTCCAGGAAAAGCAATTACGGTTTTCACAACAACAAATCGCTAATAACGCAACAAGCAAAAAGCACGCTCGCTACTCCATTGGTAGTGAAAAAAGCGATATTCACTCGACTCAAGTCGTTGGGCTTTACTATGGCATGTTGGTAGATGAGTAGGCCCAAAAATGAGGCATATCCCACCCAATACAAAGCGCCAAAATCGCCCGTCCTACCTGCTATAAAAAGCAATCCAGCAGTGAAACTATGTAAGCCCTCTGAAAGGCGCAGGGCTTTTGATTTTCCAAGCCAAACGGGTATGGAAAATAGCCCTTTACTGCGGTCGAACTCCTCGTCTTGAAGGGCATAGATAATGTCAAAACCCGATACCCAAAACAACACTGCGAAGCTGAAGAGAAGTGGCAAAATGGCAAACTGTCCAGTCACGGCCAAGTAGGCTCCAATTGGGGCTAAACCCAAACCAATTCCCAAAACCAGATGACACAGCGCGGTGAATCGCTTCGTAAGGCTGTAGCCCAATACCACAGCTAATGCCACAGGCGACAGGTAGAAACACAGCGGATTGATGAACCAAGTAACAGCCACAAAAGCCAAGGAATTGAGCACTACAAATGCTAAGGCTGCATTTGCTTTCACCACACCTGATGGAATTTCGCGGATGGCTGTGCGCGGATTGCGACTATCAATATCGCGGTCTATATAGCGATTGAACGCCATAGCAGCATTGCGTGCCAGCACCATGCACAGCACCACTTTAAGCAGTAGCGACCATTCCATTTCTGAGGAAGTAGTATTCACAGCTATAAAGAACCCAATAAGCGCAAAAGGCATAGCAAATACCGTGTGCGAAAACTTAACGAGTGACAAATAGTTCGAAACTGTAGTAGTGCTTTCCATAATTCGCGTCCAAAGATAGATTGAAAAGGAAAGGCTAATCCCAGATTTGGAATGCAGAAAGGGAGCCAACTTAGAAATTCTGTGCTTAGAAATAAAAATTCGAACATTCAAATTTCCTCCAACTATTTTCGAGGAAATTCCGTTACTACGGTATGAAAACGCTCCGCTCACTCTCAATGGCAGTAATCCTATTTGCGCTGCTTTCTTGTGTTATGACCTCCTGCGCATCCACGCACAACGCCCGAAAATGCAATGGCCAAAAGGCGATTCGCACGCCAATGGGGCCTATGTAAAGGTGCAGCCCCTCTAAGCTACCTTTGCTTTTACGCAAATGGCTGGCTTTAGAGCATCGTTCATAAATGGATTACAAGGTGTGGCATCCGCTATACCACTGCCTTTTTTGCGATTTATGACTGGGCAGAGAATAGTGATGCCTGTATATCATTTGGTTTCCGATCAGCCAGTGCCTCATGTGAATCCGCTCTATTCCATTAAAAACACACGCGATTTCATAGCGGACCTTGATTTTCTCCTAAAACATTTCACTCCTGTTGATTTGACGCAGCTTATTGCCGCCACAAAAGGTCAAGTAGTTCTTCCCCGAAATGCTTTCTTTCTCTCATTCGATGATGGTCTTCGGGAATTTCATGATGTCATTGCGCCAATTTTATTGCAAAAAGGTGTGCCAGCAACGTGCTTTCTCAACAGCGACTTCATTGACAACCGCAATCTCTTTTTTCGCTACAAAGTCGCTTTGGCCGCGCATGCAATTACCACTTCTCCAAATCTTTTGAAGAAGCCAGATGTTCAAAATTGGTTTACGGCTCATTTTGATAGTTCCAGCAACAGTTCGTCCTTGCTAACCATTAGATATTCCAACCGCCACGAGCTTGATAAGCTACTTCCATTATTGGAAATTGATATAAACGCATATTTAGCTGAGAAACAACCGTATCTTACCTCTAACCAAATTTTAAGTCTAATTTCTCAAGGCTTTCATTTTGGGGCACACAGCTGCGACCATCCTGAATATTCCCAAATCTCTTCCGCTGAGCAGGTGCGTCAAACGATGGATAGCCTTCAATATATCACCCAAGCTTTTCAACTTCCTTATCGGGCATTCGCATTTCCATTTACTGATTTTGGCGCGGATGATGCTGTGTTTCAGGCAATGCATGGCAAAAATGCCCAAACCGATATTTCTTTCGGTTGTGCAGGAATGAAACGAGATCCGTGGCCTCAGCATTTCCAGCGCATTCCCGTTGAAAAAGAGGGACTTTCGGCAGAAAAAACCATACACTCCGAATACCTTTACTACTTGCTAAAAGCCCCATTTGGGCGAAACGTTACGCGGAGATAAATGCTTTCCATTCGCACGCTAAATAGGGTTCAATTGCTGGCATTTGTGCAGGATTCAGCATTTGAAAATTTGCCATTTATACCTATAAGTCTGCATCGCGCTCTATCGCATATCGCCAATCCAAGGGCTGAAGAAAACGATGTTTTGCTTCTTCTCGCCTATGACAACGAAGCACTAGTAGGTTATCTCGGAGTGCTACCCGATAGAATGTATCAAGGCAACCAATCAGAGAAATGTGGTTGGCTTAGTTGTCTTTGGGTAAGCGAAGAAAATCGCGGAAAACGCATTGCACAACAGCTTTTGAACAAGTGTTTTGATGTTTGGGAAAAGCGCATCCTAGTAACGGAATTTACGCTCCCTGCCAAAGCGCTCTACGACCGTTCAGGAATCTTTCGTGCTCTCGCAAATCCACAAGGTATTCGACTCTACCTCCGCGCAGATTTAGCTACGTTACTACCGCCTAAAAAGGAAATATTTCAAAAAAACAAAGCTCTACTTCGATCGTTAGATCAAGGCATTAATGCAGTGGCTGACCTCCGGCTGCCCAACGCGGATCTAAGTAAAGAATCGTTTACGCTAGAATATCCTGCCGAGGTTGATGACGAAGCATCTGAGTTCATTGCCTCCAAACAACAGAATGAATTATTCAAACGAGAAAAGGAAGAACTTAATTGGATTTTGCAAAACCCTTGGATTCTCTCCACTCCCGAAAAAGACGCGTTAAATAGCCGCTACTATTTTTCTTCGGTAGATAAACTGTTTCAATTTCATATTGTAAAAGTGCGCGGAACGGAAAGCGAACTCATTGCATTTCTAGTTTTTGCACAACGCAACAACAGCCTCAAACTTCCTTATTGCTATCACAACGGAGATTTAGAAACGGTATGGAAGGTTATTCGGCATGAACTACTCCGATTGCGCATCAGTACCTTCACCACCTTTCAGCCCGAATTGGTTCAGTATATTCATGCCAACGACAGGCTGGCTTTTGTTCATAAAAAAGTGACGCGCAATTATATCGTTTCTACCCGCTTTGACTCATTTATTGGCAATTCTCCCGTTTCAATTCAAGACGGAGACGCGGATTGCAGTTTTACATAAACACCCATGTTTAAACGCCTATTTTTTCTTTCAGGTATTCTCGCCATTCTCGCTACAGGTATCATGTATTTTGTGTGGATGGTGCCCAAAGTGGATGTTCAAAATGTAGCGGTATCGGATGTTTTTCAACTTTCAGCCGTTCAGCAAAATGCCATCACGGAAGGCCAAGTAGTTGCGATTAGGGGTATTGTTGGGCAATCAGGTCGCTCGCTACTAGGAAAAACGGAACTCTTTCTAACCGATGAACCACGCCAGCTCACTTTGTTTTGCACTTTTGTTTTAGGCGAACCATTGAAACCCATTTCAGAAGGCGATTCCATCACAATAAAAGGCGTTTTGAAACCACTTTCAGCACCAACCCAAAGTGGCGCAGTAACCGTTTTAGGTACACTCACAGATTGCGTGATAGCGAAATAAACTGGTCTATGTCTCGCGTATTTCTCCAATTTTTGCTCTTCATTGCCCCGATTGGTGTTGCGGCACAAAACATGGTGCCCTACGACATTGATTTCAGTTTTAACGATGGTATTTACTTAAGTTTTTCCGATTTTAAATCGAACAACCCTATCCCAGTTACTTACCTCATCTCCAATCACGACATACGTTTGCCAGACTATATGGAGCTGGTTCTAGAACCTGAGCAAATTCGCTATTACGACAATCTGGGTGAAGAGCGAACGGTAAAAACCTCATCGCTTTGGGGTTATTCCTTTGCTGGAAAAGCATTCATACAATATGGCGATGGCTTTTTTAGAATGCCCATTTTTGGAGCTGTTACCCTATTTAGCGCAGCAGTAACCACCTATCGCGTTGTGAACGACCCAACCATGATGAATCCGGGAATGATGCCGTATCAAACTATGCCTGTGCAGGAGCTAAAACAGTTTCTCTTAAACATGCAAACTGGCAAAGTATCGCCTTATACCATAGAAAATACGCTCGAAATGATGGATTCAGCACCAGATTTGGTTGCGGAATTCACACAATTGAAGCGCAAGAAACAGGAGGAAGGATTGTTGTTGTTAATTAGAAAATACAACGACCGTTTTCCGGTCTATTTTCCTGAATAACGCCTAGTCTGTTGCGTAATCAAGACGCATGGTAATACTAGCCGTCTTTTGCTTGTCGCTGGTGTTGTAGGCACCACCCCACGAATATTCTTCGGTGCTATTTTGTCCTGTAATCTGAAACACGCCCATTTTAGCAGAGCGAAGTTCACCCAAATCTCCACCAGAATTCTGGGCAATATTTTGAGCACGCACAAATCCATCTTCTGTAGCCTTGGCTATCATCTCAATTTTTAAGCTTGCCAATCCTGTATAGTAATAGCGCGGAGCATCTGAATAAAAAGTCACGCCTTTGTTCATCAGTTCTGTAATGGATCGTGACAGTGCTTCGATAGATTCCACATTTTTCGACTCAATTTGAATGGACTGCACCAATTGATATGCCTCAAACTCAGCACCCACATACTCTCCATTGTTGTACAGCGGCCGCGTTTTTTCAATCGTTTCTACCGCACTAAACACAATTTGACCATCTGGAATTCCCTTAGATTTCAAGTATTCGCGCGTTACTTCTTTATCTTTTTCCAAACTTGCATAGGCCTGTTGCAGGTCTCTATTTTCTCGAGTAAATCGACCAGACCACACAATCAAATCTGCTGTAAAATCTTTAGTACCCATACCGGTAACGCTGATAGTTCCCTCAGGTCGTCTGCTATCCATATAAAACTTGCCCAAAACAAAACTTGCAATAACAATGGCTGCCGAAAATAAAATAGCGGTTGTGTTTTTCATGATTTTGAATGACTAAATGCTCTGCAAACTTAAGGTGTCACCAGTTTCTAAAATTAAAAGTCTTTAGAATTTACGGCACTCGTTCGACACAAAGAATATAAAATCGCTTGACTAAAAATTCGTTCGTAAAATTTAAGTTAACCCCTATAATATTTGGGGGTGCATCAACTAAAATTAACTTTTCTTTGCCGAATACTTACCATTTACGGGGATGTCAAAGAAATTACGTGCTTTTTATGCTCGATTTAGCCTTGCGGTATTACTACTGGTTTGCGGATTTGCTGTTTTTTATCCAACCGTGCACCCTGAAGCAACAGTGCCTTTCGATTCGGGCAATTTGGCTTGGATGATTTCCGCAGCAGGTCTCGTTTTGCTTATGACCCCCGGACTATCCTATTTCTATGGTGGAATGGTTTCGAGCAAAAACATTATTTCCACGATGCTTCAGAGTTTCGTTGCGCTTAGTGTAATCACCATTCTTTGGTATGTAGTAGGTTTCAGCCTCAGTTTTGGCGACAGTATTGGAGGATTTATAGGCAATCCATTTTCGTATTTCATGTTCAATAATGTAGGTACAGCGCCACACGCTAGCATTGGGGTTACCGTTCCATTTATCCTTTTTGCAGCATTTCAACTCAAGTTTGCCATTATTACACCCGCTTTAATTACTGGTGCTTTTGCCGAGCGGGTCAAATTTTGGGGATATCTTCTATTTATGGTTCTGTTTTGCTTACTTATATATTGTCCTCTTGCCCATTGGACATGGCACCCAGAAGGTTTTCTGTTCAAATGGGGCGTGCTCGATTTTGCAGGTGGAACAGTAGTTCATATTTCCGCAGGCATGGCGGCTTTGGCTGGGGCAATGTTTTTTGGCCGAAGAAAAGTGCATGTGGAAGAAGGGCATTCATCCTCTCCAGTAAACATTCCTTATGTGTTGCTTGGCACTGGATTGTTATGGTTTGGTTGGTTTGGATTCAACGCTGGCTCGGCCTTAGCAGCCGACACCTTGGCAGTAACAGCTTTCGTTAACACCAATCTTGCTTCAGCTTCTGCAATGCTGGCATGGTTACTATTTGACGCTTCGCAAGGTCGAAAACCATCGGCATTGGGTGGCTGCATTGGCGCTGTTGTAGGACTTGTGGCGATAACTCCTGCCGCTGGTTTTGTGGACTTTGGAGCTAGCGTAACCATTGGCGTAATTGCGAGCATCATAAGCAATTTGGCAGTTCACATCAAATCCAAATCTACCTTAGATGATACACTTGACGTTTTTCCTTGTCACGGAATTGGCGGTATCGTTGGAATGATAGCAACAGCGGTATTTGCCAAAAACGGTGGACTAATCACTGGTGAAACCGACCTCCTCATCAAGCATTTGCTTGCACTAGTGTTGGTGTGCGGATTCACATTTACGGGTTCGTATTTGCTCTACGTTGTCACCAATGCCATTATCCCACTTCGGGTAAGTGAAAAACAAGAAGAAGAAGGTTTGGATATAAGCCAGCATGATGAGCGGTACACGCTGGCCGTGCGAGAATAATTACTTCACGAAACGCTTTGCATCCACTCCCCTATTCCAATAAAATGATCTTTTGAAGCGTCCTTGTGGGTTAAAAGATTGATGTGGTCATAATCATGTCTGTTTCCTGAAGCCTTGCCAATAATGCGAAAAACGCCCTTCACACTATTCGCTTCTTTCAGCAGATTTAAGCAATCGCTTGGGTGACCAAGCACTTTGTCGGCCACCCCAGTTAAAGAAAGAACTGGCGGAACAGCTATTTTTTTCAACGCTGCGCCATAGTCAAATCCATCGTTTGGGTCGGTCCAAGATTCATTATCGAGCCAAAAGTTCGTTTCCTTGAAAATGCGCTTGGTTTCATTATCAGCTCCCATTTTCATCTTCACAGCATTTAAAAAACCAACCTTTTTTATGGCAATCGGAGCCATAATGCGCCATCCAAAATTCAATTTGTAAATGCGCTCCATGTTCCAAACGGTCACTCTGCGTTTCACTCCAAAAAGAATAAATCCTTGCACATCCGCCATTTTTGGAAACCGCGCATAACTGGCAAGGGCAAGATTGCCTCCCCAAGAGTGTGCTCCTATCCAAAGTGCGTCAGTTCCTTTTTCACGCTTTACAAAATCGACTAGAAACGGAATATCGTTCATCACCATATCCATTTGTCCAAAATCGGAAGTGCTATCAATAGAAGGTGTGCTTTTTCCTCTACCGCGCAGGTCTGGAACAAATACATCGTATCCCAAATCTGCCAACCAAGGCCCAAACCCTTTCCCGTTTTCCGCATAAAAAATGCGTCCATTTTCAATGGAGCCATGTATGAGCAACACAGCAGGCGCATTTTTGCTGGCAAACCATCGCTTTACGTGGATAGTATTGGTATTGTCTAACTTCAAAAAAATGCTCTCGCTTTGCGCCATGCCGCGAAAATAGTAATGTTGCTTTCCCTATCTCAAAGTTGGAACACAGAAATAGTGTGGTTACTTTTACCCTATCCCATTGAAAACCTTGAAACATATCGTCATAATAGGAAACGGCATCAGCGGTATTACCGCAGCGCGCCACATCCGCAAGAGAAGTGACCATCGAATCACAGTCATTTCTTCAGAAACCGAGCATTTTTTCTCACGAACCGCGCTTATGTATATCTATATGGGCCACATGCAATATGCGCATACCAAGCCGTATGAAGATTTTTTCTGGGAGAAAAACCGCATTGAGTTAAAAAACACACGAGTGGCCAAAGTAGATTTCGGAACATCCGAACTTCATTTTGAGGATGGCGAAAAGATGGTTTATGATGACTTAATTCTTGCCACTGGCTCCCAACCGAACAAGTTTGGATGGCCCGGTCAGGATTTAAAAGGCGTGCAAGGATTGTACAGTTTTCAGGATTTGGAAACAATGGAGCGCGATACTAAAGGCATTTCAAATGCAGTTATTGTTGGTGGTGGACTTATCGGAATTGAGATGGCAGAAATGCTCGCTTCACGAAAAATTCATGTGACTTTTCTTGTGAGAGAAGCGGGATTTTGGAACAACGTGTTGCCAAAAGAAGAGTCGGACATGGTAACACGGCACATTCGCGAACACCACATCGATTTGAAGTTAGGTACTGAATTAAAAGAAATTCGTTCGGATGAAAACGGCCGAGCAAGGGCAGTGATAACTAGCAATGGCGAAGAAATTCCCTGCCAATTTGTTGGGCTTACAGCTGGTGTTAGTCCCAACATTGGCTTTTTGAAAAACTCGGATTTGGAAACCGACCGTGGCATTTTGGTGGACCGCTATCTGCGCACAAACATTCCAAATGTATATGCACTTGGAGATTGCGCCCAACAGCGCAAAGCACTGCCCAATCGTGCTGCGATAGAACAAGTATGGTATACCGGAAAAATGATGGGCGAAACCGTTGCCGCTACAATTTGCGGCCTAGCAACGGAATATCGTCCAGGCGTTTGGTTCAACAGTGCAAAGTTTTTCGATATAGAATATCAGACCTACGGACGCGTGCCTTCCAAACTTCGTGATGAGGAAGAAAGCTTGTGGTGGCAACATGCTAATGGAAAGCAAGGCCTTCGCATTGTGTTCCATAAGCAAACAAAAGCCATACTTGGATTCAACGCCATGGGAATTCGATTACGCCACGTGATTTGTGATGCTTGGATACGTGAAAGTGCGCAGTTAGACGTTGTACTTCGCGACCTTCACAAGGCCGATTTCAACCCAGAGTTCAGTGCCAATTTCGCTAAAGAAGTACGCGCTTCTTTCCAACTATCATGAAATCAGATTTTCCAAATCTTGCTCTTAGCAAATCTGACGGCCTGTTATCCATCGCTCAGCGTATTGGACTGGGTATTGCAGTCTTAGGAATAACCGTTTTGATACTGACCACATTTGGTCAGTTGCAGGGCAAGCTTTGGTTAATAATTGGAATAGCCTGCCTGACATTATCTCCAATTGTAGTTGGAATTGGGCAATATATGGGCAAGCCATCTGGAGTTAAGAATGACGGAGTTTGGCACGCTCAACTCACAGCACGTGGAGCTTTTGCATGGATGCTTGGCGTATTTCTAACCGCGTTTTACGTGCTTTTATATTGGTTTCCATCGTTACTTGGCAAGGGAAGCGATGGGCAACCAAACTCTGGATTGGTGGCGTTGTTTGACCCACTAAGCCTCTATTTGAACGGTGGAATTGCCTCCGAATGGTTTGTATACGGCACGCTCTATACCATCGCAATTTTGGGTTTGGGAATCAAATTCGCGATGAAATACAGGCATAATCGCTATCAATTAATTCGTACTCTTTCGGTAGTGATTTCGCAAGTTTTTCTCGCCTATTTCATTCCGGAAATTCTTCAAGGAATGAATCAGGACCAGCCTTATTTCGCCAAGGACATCAAAAATATGTGGCCGCTCAACTATTACTTTTTCGATAGCTGGCATTTGGATAATATGCGCGCTAGCAGCCTAGGCATGTTCTATTTAGTTGTAGGT
>Ga0247843_1003746_pt1 | contig 24098 bp, 22 predicted proteins | sample LaCruzMarch2017__FD_192420 | JGI IMG/M metagenome (GOLD analysis project Ga0247843, IMG submission 192420) | Freshwater microbial communities from meromictic Lake La Cruz, Castile-La Mancha, Spain - LaCruzMarch2017_8m | ecosystem: Environmental > Aquatic > Freshwater > Lake | place: Spain...
ATAGTGACACCTGGACGATTATACAATCGACTCCACTCACAGTCGCCGATAACTCACATTCAAACACTTTGTTCTTCGGCGTGGTGTAAAGAATCCCCTTTCCATTCCCGCCGACCAAGTTGTTCACGGGTGAATCAACCTAATCGCGCGTGTATGTAGGTACGATAGGTATTTTGTATTTCTCCGGTCGCGTTTGGTGTTCTTTTTCGTCATCAGCTCACCCGCCAAATGAAAGAAGAGAGTATGAAAAGGAAAAAGGGTTGTCGTGGTCAAGCGGTTAGATTATAGTGGACCAGGTTTCCCAGTTATTACTATGACAACGTCGAGGAAGAAGAAGAAGGTTAATGGAAGAAGAAAGGGCACGCCATCAATGCCATCGCAGACCAATGACGATGACGGAACGGGAAGACACGCCAAGCCATCGTCGATGCCGCCGACCAATGACGATGGCGTGAATGAGCTGTTTGGTAATCTCAACATCGCGGTCGACGACATCTCTAGCAGTATTTGCGTTGCCCATCAATGCTGTAGCGCATGTGGCAAGGAAAGTAATCATCTCAAAACATGTGGTGGGTGCAATCTTGTCAAGTATTGTGATGCGACGTGTCAGATGAATCATCGTCCTCAACACAAGGATGAATGTAAGACGATTGCTGCCAAATTATTCGACGAGGTTTTGTTCAACACGCCTATCCTACCGCGTGAGGAATGTCCAGTCTGCTTTCTACCCCATGGATTTGCCAACGACGAGTGTTATTTGCCCTGTTGTGGGAAGAATCTTTGCGCGGGATGTATGTATTCATTAGGAGTAGTTGGCACTTCCACTTTGTCTTGCCCGTTTTGTCGTTCGATTGAATTCGGCACTTGGAGGGACGGAAAGTCATTGCTGGACAAAAAGGTGAAAGCTAACGATGCCAGATCAATGCATCTTGTAGCCTATTATCATTCAGTGGGGGAAAATGGTTACCCGTTCGATCCAAGAAAGGCAATTGAACTTTGGTCAAAAGCAGCATCATTGGGTAACATGAACGCACATTATTGGCTTGGTAATTCATATTACACGGGGGATAATTCACTGGGGACAAGCGGCTATACTGGGAGATGTGAGTTCGCGTTTTAGTCTTGGCAGTCATGAGGCGAAGGTAACGGGAAACATGGAGCGTGCGGTGAAACATTGGTCGATTGCAGCATCTGCAGGTCAAAAAAAAGCACTTGATGATTTGAAGGAATTGTACATGAAGGGATATATGACCAAAGCTGAATTCGAAGTAGTTTTGCGTGCTCATAAAGACTCTGCCGATGGAATGAACAGCGAACAAAGGACCAAGGCTAGTTCATTCAATTTAGGTGCGGGTTTCCGTTCGAGCGATGGGGTGTACCGCGATAAAAGTTCGGGGGGTACATGTAATTGTGTTGACTGTATGATGGGCCGAAATGCTTGATGTGATAAAACCCCTTGTAACTGAGTTCATTCTCAGTGTACACGGAAGCAATCGAAGACGCGGATTGGATTTCGTCTTATGCATTGCTTCCTAATGATCAATAAAAACGTGAAAATATGGATAGGATATGAATACGCCGACGAGAAATAGCAACATCAATCAATCATCTACATTAATCAAACTTTATAATTTTGACAACAGCTTGGGTGGCAATGCGTCACCAATGTTGTGATTCCTTTTCCCGATGCCTCTACTTTTATCTTCCTCTCTGATTTGCAATAGTGCGTCGATAAATTCCGCCACTGCAACATCTGACCAACTACCTGTTAGTTTGCTGTTGCCATCCTTTGACGGTGGTGGACTCTCCTGCCAACCCAAATGTCCCCCGCAACGAGTCTTAACGACCACGACATTTGGATTCTCGAGACAATGATTCAACTTCCTCGCGAACTGACCAAAGACTAAGAAATCATCCCGTGCAGATATCTTTAACAGTGGCACTGACACATGTGCAACGTAGCGATGACTTGACGAGTCCCACCAATACTCCTCACCATCTTTAAAACCTATCCGGGACGTATACGGTGGATGATTGTCGTTCCGAAGTATGTATGGCGCCACAATGTCATCAATCTGGCCAATGGTCGGAGCCAAACACGCCTTCACCATTGCACGTTGAAATCCAGGATCATGATGCTGTCTAAACGCTTTAAAATTCTCAAGTAGACTACGTTTAATGCCCGCAGCCAGCAAGATGTTCCACGGAAAATGAATTGATCCGGAATTAATATGCAATGGATTGCCCATGGCTGCTCCACCACCAATACATTTGGACAGTGTCCCATGCAGTGATTCCTCTCCGAGATACTTGGTAATGATATTCGCTCCAAGAGAATATCCAAGTAGGAATAGCGGTCCACCCACATATTCGACATTACCATTATCCAGCTTCGTCCTTTTCAATCTGTACTCGATCTGATGTATCACATTACGTAGGTCACCTGTATAGCCTGCATTGTAACCACGAGGAGAATTACTCTTAACCTGATGCAACCCATCCTGTCCTCTTAAGTTCATACACACGGCAATCCAGCCGCGCTCAGTCGCCGTTCTCATCATTGATCGGACATAGCCAAATGTGGAGTCATTATTCATCCCATGTAGAATGAGTATGACTGGTTTGTCAATGCTGTTGGATTTTGTAATGTCTAACGGTGCATTATTCCCATCGATAGGAGAGAGTGGTATCTCCCAATCCAAAACAAGTAACGCACCATCAGCACCCATTTTAACAACCTCGCGTTCCCTCCTTGTCGTTGCATTCGAAGTTGCATTAATGTCGGGGAATAGATAAGCTGCAGTACTAGAAATGACTCCACGTGTACCAATACCCAACGAGGGTGTGATATTGCGTGTGAATATGCCCGCATCGGTATTGTTATTGCTTCTGCATAATTTGCGATATATCCTATCCATACGTTCATTCAATACACTTGATTCCTGACAAAAAACGATGGGTGGCATTGTCAGCTCCTTCTGTACCTTGAGTTCATACTGCAACCCCAATGACGCCACAGAACAAGCGAGTAGTGCCCACCCACTCGGTGATGTGGGTAGCGTATTGTTAATTCCCTCAATCATAGCGTCAGATCTGCGCTTTAATGCTCGAAAGGATACGTCGGACTGACGACGTAGATTGGCACGTAGATTACGCATCGACGACCCTTGAAGTGGTGTGGAATCATTTGATCTTTGGAGGGTTGGGCGTGTTCTTGATGGCTGAGGCGGTGGAGGACACGGATGAAGCCGTCGTTGTGTTGATGATAATGAAGAAGATGATGAGGGCGATGTGTCGTCTGTCTCTCTCGTCATCGAACTCCGATCAACATCTCCGACGCGACGAGCTATGCGCTTATTGTTGCCGCCGGCCTCGTCTGCATCGTTGCCGTGATCATTCATTCGAGAAACCCATCACCTCAACCGGTCTCCCTGGCTAAAATCCTTCTTTGTGTGAAACTTGCGCGGGGCAGATGGGGTATGGCTTCTTCGTCACCAACATGCTCCTCTTCGCTCTGGCATACCCAGAAACTCTGATCTGCCTATTTATTACATTACATTGATCTCCTATCGTACCAAGAAACAGAGTTCATGTCCATGGCGTATTAAGACTCTTACATACTTCAGCAGCTAATTCAACACTGTTGAACCCATAAGGTCAGAGGAATCGTGTAGACAATTGAATGAAAAGAAAAGTAATGACAAGTAACATAGGTATTCTGGTAATCTATTTACTTATATTTACAAAGTTAGTTCCTATTTCACATTAAATAGCGTGGTTTTTGTTGCTGTTCTTGAACATCCCAAGTCATTAATAGAGCTCAGAGCGCCATCGAGGGAGGCGGTGGGGGTATAGCATAAATACTCTAAAAGTCTAATGGATCATTCTCCATTAGTGGGATGATATCAATATGTCGTCGTATACTTAAGAACTTGCTCATCCGTACTAATTCTTCTTCGGCATCGGCCACATCAACGAATTGACCCCAGGTGGTATCATCCTGGGCATGTGCGACCTGGGGTAGGAATGATGATGATTCAGTAATAGAGACACGACGAGCAGAGGCCTGTTGTTGCTGTTGTTTTTGGAGTGCACCACAGAATCGTTTCATGGCATCCGACTGGGAAGCAGTGGTAGTAGGCTGCTGGGTGAGACTGGATTGGGATGACGTACGGCTGTAGTCTGACTGCTCCGACGAGGTATCGGACACTGTCGCCCATCCAGCATTACACTTTGACGATGGCGATGATGACGGTGATGATGGTCTTGAGGATCCGTACGAGATATCATGAACACAGCCCGAGTAGGACAGGACCATTTGACGTAAAGACGACGACGAGGACTTGTTCATGCGTGTCAAAGAGTACTTGGAGTTCGTGTTGTTGCGAAACGGAGTGTGCCGCCGAGGAGACACGCTGGCGCCGCCATGACTATTCAACAACAACGATAGGCTCGATCGACTGGAGCTGTTTCTTCGTCGGTTAAAGGACTCTTGAGATAAGATACGCGGCATCTTGGATGAATAGGAGCGTATTGGAGGAGTAATCGGCAGCGTAGGATGATCGGAATAATATTATGGCAAGAGTGAGAGGAGGAGAAGGTGCGTGGATCGATGAAGCCTTCGGAGACGCGACTTCAAAGAATGAAAAATTGCGTGTTCGAAGTGGAGACAAAAAAAGGAAAAACCCAGAATGACGAGGGACACGTAAGCTTTTGTTCTCTGCTATTAGGAATCCTCATTTTATTATTTGTCTTCAGACATTCTTTATATTGACACCAGCTGGCGATTTGGCGGCGAAGGTCCACGTCTCACGTTCTGTGTGTGTCGTGGCTGGTGTGTGTCGTGGGAGAGACTCGTGCGTGGCGTGGAGACATCCTTTGATATGTATCTTACATATGGGTTGGATACCAATTTTTTAGAGTTGCAAACGCTGATGATGGTTCTCTTACGTTGTTGGAACTCCCACCTCTTCGCAAACGAAAATTTCCTCAAGAGATTGAGTGGCAATAAAAGTTTTATTCAGATGATGGAGATATTACTTAGATTCTGTCTCCTTTTTTTCAGGTGTAATTCTGATGAATGCTTTTGCACGTAATGGAATGCAATAAATCTTGCCATCGTGCCCAAGTACGCCACCTTCAAACTTGTCTTTACATCCAACCATTTCATCCCCGCAATAGATAACGTCGATATGTTCTTCATCATCTGAAAGAGCATTACCACTCCTTCCAAAACGCTTCACTCCTGGAGGAATAATCCTTAGTACACCCGAGCTTCTCTGTGGAATCCCATAAATGCAGCCATCATTACCGACAAATCCATTTTGCCATTTATTCTCTCCCTCTGTCAAATGCGGTCCCACTAGATTCAGCTCTTCCGTTTCCATATCAATTCGTAGGACATATTCAGCATCGCAAGGAAACAGATACGCGTACTTTCCGTCTGCGGTCAAACTCCCACCAAGATATTTATACCGTGCATCTTGTGGCACTCTATGATAGCCGCTTCGAAGTGTAGAGCTGTCGCCAATGGTCCTAACTTGCTGGTTAACAACATCAATCACTAATACTGAATCGGCATTGTTGGGGAAGCCAATAATTTTCGACTTATCTTGCGATGCTAGCCCGCCATGCCACTTCCACTCTCCTTCTGGGAAAGCACCTTCAGCTAGTATGGTCACATCTTGCGTTACTGGATTGATCTTTAAAACGCCAGTAGCGTTATGTGGGATACCGTAAAAGCATTCATCGCAGCCAGTAATTCCACCGTACCACTTTGCTTTACCAGGAAAGTCAGGTCCCAAATACTCAGTTCTTTCCTTCCGTGCATCTATTCTCATGACACGAGGAGAGCTAGCAGGAATTGCGTACACAATCCCATCCATCGCAAGGTTGCCTCCATGATATAGCCAACCCTCGTCGACATTAGGGATGGGATCGCCCGTAATGAAAGTCGTTACGTGTGATTTTTCGCAGTCAATTTTGAGAACACATCCATCCATGCTATTGCAGGGTAAAGCTAGGCAGCAACCGGAGGGATATAAAAGGCTTCCATCGTCATTTCGTCCCATCAAATGCCCTGGAATAGAAACACCTCGAAGCCATTTGAACTCACCCGCAAACTCGGGCCCGATGAATTCGACATGACATGAATGTACATCGACTTTCACAACCCTTGATGCATGTCCAGGAACACCATAGACATATCGTCCACAGGGACTGGCCATTCCACCTAAATACTTGTCTTGTCCACTCATATAAATAGGTGCACCGTCTACCGAGGATGGAGATAATATGACCATCAAGGCCGTGCAAATTGGCATTTCTTTCTTTAGAGGAACTTTTCCAATCGCAGCCTTTCTGCTATTAAACTTTCCATCCATCATATGCCAAGAACCGCCCGCCTTGTATACCCCATCAACGAACCGCACACCACGAATGACAGCACGCTCTATATCACAGTGACGCATTTTATCATCGTAACACGCTTTATCGCTGTTACGACGATACGGAATCAGGCCGTAAAGCTCTGCTTCCCGGAGAGTGAGTGGAGGCGCTCCCAGGCGATATCGTGGTCTCTGGAAAAATCTAGGTGGAAATGACTGAGTTTTACCAAAAAGTTCTTCTTGTCCACTCTGGTGACTATCGTCAGACATATTCCACATGGTGACACGTTTGTGTTTGTGCCAATATTCTGCGTCTGGCCTGTGATCGCCTGTGCGCCCGGTCTTGTAAGCCTCAAGCTTTTGCTGGAATAGTGTGTCTTCATTGATTTTGAGCATCTGATAAGTTCGTTCAATATCGATTGATAATGAACCACTATTTGTTGATACAGGTAGCATCCCCATTTTGCATCTCCCTCGAATGAGATTATGTCGTCGAAGCGAATACATCGTATAGTCTCTCACCGCTTGAACGGGCAACATACTGAAATAGGCGACGGCATGGAAAGCATTGTGATTCAATAATTTGTCAGCTTTACTGACCAAATCGGGGCGCCATAGGATCACATCGCCAGCATTTACGTATATCTTCTTTTCAGGACATCCCATCTCCTTCAACTGTTGAATGAGGAAGTGACCTCCACCGTGATCTTTATCCAGTGATTGATCAGTGAAGGATACAGATGCACGTATGTAGCAGAAGCCGGTCAAATCTTTGATCCGTTTATCTTTATCCAGCTTTCGTCGATTCCTCTGATATTGCTTTTTTGATATTTCAGGCAATTCCTCTCGGTCTCGAGCAAACGAGTTGAGCTGTTGAGGCGTCCGAACGAATTCATTCTCACTACCATCAACGGGTGACTTTCCATCCAACTCAGCGATTAATGGTCGACAGAAACTGAATCCTTCCTTAGAGCTTAATAACTCCCTCGTCCCAAAGAGTGGCTGAAATACTCGTTCAGCTAAACGTACACGTACATCTCCCAAAACATATCCAGCCCCAAGCGATTGGAACATGTCGGGAGAGGATTGGTCTCCAGAGTGTGGCCATGGATCGACATCTTCCCGCTCCTCCTCGCCGTCATTGTCGATGGATGGAGAATACCAGCTAGTAGGATCGTCACGATCGATGCAGCCCCCCGAAACATCCTCAACAAAGTCCCATAGTTTATGAAGAGCCTCGTTGCATTCGTCTTTCGTCAATACTGATGGAATAACGTGATATCCTTTCGTCTTGAGACCCGAGCAATCACCTGATATATAATTTAGCAGCGGATCCACGAGCGAATTATCATAATCATCGCCATCTAAACTTGCGAGGCTGGAGTAGACGACGGTGTCCACCATCTCAATAAATAATGAGGAGAGGCGTACATTTGAGCCTTTTGGCTTCCCGCCGAGACGCTGAGTCTAAAACGACACGAGGGTGGTGATAAATTTCGTTATGATATTATGTTACTCAGTAAATTCTCGATGCACTCTTTCTTCGAAGGGACGCTAGCTCCTTGCACCATAATACTACTCGTACCCATCGCACAAGCCCAACGCATCCCTTCTTTCACCGCCTCTGTTGATATTATGAAATCATCATCAACTTCAACATAATGCTGGAGGAAGCCATAAAGAAAGCCAGCTGCGAAAGCATCTCCAGCTCCAGTTGGATCTACAGGACTAGCAATCGGTACTGTTTGTTGAGTGTGTATTACTTGACCTTCATACAAGGCTACTGCACCCTTTGATTGAAGTGTCATAATTATATACGTCTGAGAAGTCATTGTTGAAAAATATTTGGCAACATGTTGTATGAAATCTATGTCACATGCACCGCATTGAAATTTGGTGATATGATTTGCCTCTATTTCGCTCAATATAAGAAAATCAACATATTTCAACACATTTAACAATCCTCCATCCCAACTGTTCGTTGCGTCTTGCTGTGGGACTAATGAAATTGTTAATTTTCTGGTGGCTTTAGCTTTCATCTCTGCCAATTTGCATGCGAGCTCTCTATTCCAAAATCCAGCAACATTAAAGTACCCCGCCACATGCACATGTTGATGGTAATGAGCAATGGTAGATACATTATCTATTTCCTTAACTCTGCCGTAACCGTGAAGCGGGAGGTCTGTAAGAATATCTACTCCTCGAAAATCCTCGATACAACCTAGATGTGTCATGAATGATCTATCACCGTTGGAAACAATCACAGCACAATGCCCAGTAGCTTTATCTTTCATTGTTGCGGAATATATCGTTGATGCTGCTTCATCAGACCCAGCAAAGCAATATGGATAATTAGATATACGTCGATTGATGAGTGTAAATCCATGTTGTTTGCAGTGCAAAATAATCATTCGACCATGGTCATCATTTTCATTCACCACTGTTTGAAAACATACATTCGACGTTCGAGATTTTCCGCTCGTCCAAAATTGATCAAGAAGTGACGTGAGGTGTGTGGATGTGTTGAGACCGGATCCGCCGGCGACGGTATGAATTGGTTGTCGCATACGTGCATCTCCACCCAATTTAGGCATATCATCAGCCAGGTAGCAGTAAATATCAGCGAATGCGTCGCCGATTACGTTTATGGAGAGGTGCATGGTCGAAGAAAGGATATCGTGGATTTTAAATACAGATCTAGTTTGTAAACCAGCCATCTACTATCAGCCCTCAGCCTACCTACCTCTAGAGTCTCTAGGCCTCAAGACATAAAATATCGTACCAACAAAAAATCTCCTCATGGTGAACTATTCCTCCAAAGGCAAGCGCGGCACTGGCAGTCCAGCTACTATGACAATCGTCAAGGGATGTGTTCTCATTGCCGGATGCTTTGTTTTACTTAAGACGTTGCAAAGTCAGAATAAGAATGACTACATCCCCTTCCACTCATCATCGTCGTTGTCCGATTATACTACTTCTACTACTGCCGCTGACCCTAATCGTGCACAAACTTGGGATCCTTACGCATCCTTCGTCCCAGTCGGTCATGCCGTGGCATTACCCTCAATCCCCGCCTCGGCTGACGAGGAGGCCAAGCTTAATCGACACATCTATGGTGGTAAGGGTGACAAAGCTCATCTCGGGGGGTTTACTGCATTCGATGAAGCCGGTGTAGGTGTCAATCTATGGAAACACATGATACAGAACATGGGTGTTAAAAGCATACTTGATCTTGGGTGTGGTAAGGGTACATCCACAAGTTGGTTCATCTTGCATGGATTGGAGTATGTTGTTTGTGCCGAGGGTAGTCATGACGCGGTAACGAATTCATTACTGCCCAAGATCCCCAAGGAGGACATACCAGCTGGTACAAAATGGGAGATTGTAGAGCATGACTTTTCACGTGGACCGTGGTGGCCATCTCAGACTGTGGTGAGTAGATACTACTATCAATGAATTAATTCTTTTATTGTATTATTGAATTTGTTTTGTTGGGAGCGTTCGGACAACCGGACTGAAAATTATTTACTCACAACCAATTGCTCAATCGCTCATTTTGAATCTCTCAGGATGCGGTTTGGTGTGTGGAATTTACTGAGCATGGTTAGTATTGTATTAAATTATTTTATATTCAATCTAGAATGAATTATAAACTAACACTGTTTGTTAATCACATTGCTTAAGTGGGACGTAACTTCCAACCAAACTACCTCACTGCATGGCGCAAGGCTGCATTAATCTTCTTTACTCACTCATATTGGGGAGGATGGCATCACGTGGAGGTTCATGCTGATGAATGGTGGATAAAACGAATGACGGCAATGGGGTTTGTATACTCAGAAGTACTAACGAAGGAGATGAGACAGTCTCAAGGCGATAGTGAATTGACAGTTACGAACCCACGTAACGCTAGTGATACAAAGACTTACCAAACTGGACAACATATCAATTCAATGTTGGCGTTCATCAATCCGCATGTTGCATCTAGACCAGAACATGCACATCTATTTGCGGAGGTATGTTTTACATTATTCTTATATTCATATTTTATCATCAGCCTCATAATTTTCCCTGTCGACTTAAAACAAACGTCCGATCGTCCTCCATCGTCATTTATACCCACACACAACATACAATAATTAGCATGGCTGCTACTCTGGAGATTTAGAAAAACCCTTGGATTGTGCAACGCAAGAAGGTCACGCCAAACTCCCAGATAGCTATAAAGCTTTGCCTCTGACTGATAATATGGATAAAAATTGGATGAAGTTAATGACAGAGAATGTTTGGTATAAGGAAGAGTAATTTTCATGATGTGGCGGAATGCAACGTTGGAGGATATTATTATCATTTGTTGTGGTGTGAAACCTGGTCAGCTGATTTTGCTTATAATTATTGATAAGTTGGTCATAATTAGATCCTAAAGAATAACAGTATGTAGTTAAAGTTGTCCCAAACATTTCGGTGAGCGTTGGGCCACCTTCCAATCAAAACGAATAGAATTAAGCCGTTTGATTCTTTCTTCCGACAAAGTCGTGTGCTGTCCCTTGAGGTGCTTTATATAATTTATTCTCTGTTTATTCACCCAGCTAGCCAGTTGATCATAAATCTTTTTGCTCATAATGGGAGCATGACCGTTCAAATCAATGAAAGATTTTAGCTCTTGAAATTGCAATTCCCACACATAAGAATGTACGTCCCAAATGAACACCTCTGCTTCAAGGAGTTTAATGCGTTCCTCTGTTATGCCTGCAGCTAATTTATTCAATTGCTCTAACTCTTTCTTTACTTCATCGTCTAAAACATCGACGCCCCTCAATTTCTCTTTGAGTTCCTTCAATTTTTCGTAATTTGTATAACATCTGCGTTGATTACTCACCCACTGCCCAAGTGAAGGATTTGCAGGGTAAAGTTTGGGAACTAGCGTATCCCCATTGATCTCTTTGTATGCTCTCATTTCATCTAGCATTTCCAACCACTGAGCCTCGAATGAGTCCCAAATGAAGCCCTCTGCTTCAAGGAGTTGTATGCGCCTGACACTCATTCCGCAAGCTAATCTATCCAATCGCTTTATCTCTTTCTTAACTTCATCATCCAAAACATCGACATCTCTCCACTTTTCTTCCAGCTCCGTCATCTTTTGGTAGTATGTATAACATTGTCGTTGATGACTGACCCAAACTCCAAGTGCGGGAATTGTATCATAAACAGCGGGCACAAGCGTATCACCGTGATTCAGCTTATAGACTTTCAGTTCGTGCATCTTTTCCAACCATTGAGCTTCCAAATTAACTTTACTAGCATCCCATACAAATCCAAAGTCATTCAGTTTCTGTATACGCTCTGCAGGCATGACAGCGTCACCCGTTTGACTCGCCTTGAAATACTTTCTTTGGGTGTGAACCCAGTATCCCAGCGATTGATTTTGTGGAAATATGTGAGGTACTAATGCATTGCCATGTTCGGCAATGTAATCTTTCAATTCTTCGTAGCGAACGTTCCACTCCAGCTCCCACTGTTCTTTGCCACGAATCGAGTTATTCGTTCTTTTAGCGTGTTCATCATAGCAGGCTGCATCGTCAATATGATCGGCAGCAGTGGAGGTTGAGCATCGAATTCCCATTCTCCCTTCAAGCAATTTTACAACGCTAGACGAGCTTGTAACATTCGAATAATCCTGCCAGAACGCGACTGCTATAATTGGCCTGGAGGGCGAGAGTGATCGCAATGCCCTCGTGACGGCGCTCATGGGTTGAGATTTTGAGTGAGAGTTAAAATTTTGGCGGGACTATTCTGTGTGAGGGGCCAAAAAAGACGTCGATGAAAGTTGTTGTTGCCGCCGCCTTCCTACTTCATTGTCCAATGAATGATGTGCTTATAACATCCTCGCTCATTATTGAAAGAGGGCAAAGCGGTACACGTCGACTATACTCCACACTCCTAGCAGCAGAACGAAGACGACGACGACGACAACGAATTGACCTACTGGACAATCCAATACGCTCCTCGCCCTCCTACAAACAACAACCAAAAGCACAAGCACCTATTATCACAAGGTCCATGTCACTAATACCAGCACCAATAAATGAACTTGGAAAAATCTTACCCACACCCACTCATCTATCACCCACTGGTGAACAATATATGACATACTTTGGTCGTACTCCACGTGAACGCTACAACAGCCTATTTGAAGGCATAAGTATCGCATTCGTGGGTAGTATGTTATCATATTTTATTAGTTTTATTATTGGACAATTCTTGGCCACATGCTTTGGTGTGATTTGTATCTTTTGGCCTATACTTAGTCCAGAAGTTAAAGCATATCAACGTAATTGGGAATTACTTGCTGGACGTCCTTTGGTAGATGTATGGATGGACGAAGACGAGGACATTGATGGTGATTTTATTCTAAGTTTACCAGAGAATAAACGTGGATTATACGGTGCATATTACATAGCCACTATACAAGATGTATGTGTTGTGGATGATGTACGTGCTACAGCAAGTCAAGAATATGATCTAGTTGAATTTAGCCAATATACACAAGTACGTGATGAAATGATGAGTATTACGGGTATACCATGGAAATTACGGCTACGGTTAAGTGATATGGCTGGACGTGAAATGCAGGTCCATTGCCGTTTGTCAGAGGAATATTTACCTATACAATGCGGGATGACTGCTGCGGGGGTATTACTTAGTACAAGTCGTAAATTTACGAAATTGGCAGGTATGACTGATTTTTGTATCTTGAATGTGCTTTATGATGATACTGATGCTGATGATGATGATGGACGACAACAACAAAGAGGAGGAGCAAAGACGACCGATGCAAATGTCGAGGTTGTTACATGGGTCGGTGACTATCCCTATCTAGACAAGGCCTTGTTCCTACGGACATTGAATAAGAATGGTATAACAGATAAGTTGATTGATGGTTATTATGATAAACAGGAGGAGGACAAGGATGACACAGATGACACTGATGAAGAATAGTAGGGAACAACAGCACTCAACACAAAAGTTTTTTGAGTGTCACTTTAGTCAACCATAACAGATTTCAATCGTAGCGATTGAAATGGAACAAACTGCCAACGATTTGTGAAATAAGAGCAACAACAAGACTGTAAATTATTATTATATTTATATATTACAAGGCTTTGCTACCAGGTTCTACGAAAAGCACGATCCGGACCAGGTAGTGGAGGTGCTGGGCAAGTGTGTCAAGGAGGCAATTATATTCTCAGTCATCGTGTTGGTATGACGCGTCCAATGCTCTTAATGCCGTATTCGAAGAGAGTGGGGCAGACGACGAGATAGATCACTTGTCGTTGTTACGGATACCTATCAGTCTTCCATCCACAACTAACCGAGCCAAAGAAATGTTGGAAAGTTGAAGATCTTTCCTTCCCACATTTTTACATCTCTCCCAAGATAGAAAGGAGGCGTTTGCTCATCATATTATCTCTAGTCCTTATTCTGCAAGAGATTCGACATCTCTTGTGAAAGGAAGTGATGGTAATACTCTATTAAATACTGAAGAACCTTAAAATAGATCTTCTTATTTTATGAGACTAGCAAATGTAAAAAGGAATATCTGGCGACCCCATTTTGATGACTAAGACTCAAAATCTTTCATCATAATTCTCCATCCGCGTTGGAAAATTCATCAAACCCTGCAATCCCTCCAACGGTTTCATCTCCCCCTCGATTATTGCTGCAACGCCAAACAATATCGGATACTTCAAGTCCAATCTATACCCCTTACAACTTGTCTTAATCATCTTCACTAGTGCAATACTAGTATCCACACCCTCTGCTACTTCTGTCATACTTGCACGTATCTCATCAGGTGTTTCACCTTTGCCAAGTCTATAACCAAATTTACGATTGCGCGACAATGGGCCAAAGCATGTCCCGAAGGTATCCCCCACACCTGACAGGCCTGATATGGTGCTCGGACGGGCACCAAGGTATATCCCTAGTCGACGCATTTCACCACAGCCACGTGTGACTAGTCCTGACATGGCATTCGTACCCAATCCCAGACCTTCACACATGCCAGCTGCAATGGCAATCACATTCTTAACTGCCCCACCGACTTCAACCCCGATAACATCTCGTGATGTAAATACTGCAAAGTCTTCACCTGCCATCAAGTCCGCCAAATCATCAGCAAGCATAATATCCTCACTAGCAATAACAACCGCCGTGGCCACACCTTCACATATTTCACGAGCAAAGGATGGTCCAGATAAGAATGCATATGACCGTTCTTCACCCAAGCATTCCTTTAATATATCTGCCATGAATCCTAAACTGCTAGTTTCAATCCCCTTTGACGCACTTAGTATCGGAGTATTGGTGGGAATGTACTCACTCACGGTGTCAAGGTACGATCGTGTATATTGAACGGGCACCGCATGTATAATGTACGTGGCGTCACATAATGCACTTTCCTTATCGGTCGTGGCACGGACAGTGCGCGGAAGAGAAATGTCAGACATGTATTGTGGATGTTTGTGATTATCATTTATATGAGTGGCAACATCCTCAGACCGCACAAGTAATGTTGTGGGTATACCTTTTCGACCAACAACCGTTGCTAATGCTAGACCAAAGTTACCCCCACCCATGACTGTTACTCGTACTGGATAGGTGGGTGGTTGAGATTTGGATACTTTCATGGATAAACGACCACGTGCTGCTGTTGCTCGTTTGGATGCACGTGGAGGAGAATTAGTGGGAGATGATGTGCTGCTGGATGATGATGATTGTGTGTTGTCCCTACCTCCTGCTCCTCCACCTCTGTCGTCACTGTTATTGCTGCTGCTCCATAACGAAGAATGACGAGTGCTGATGATCGGTATCGTCGAAGATCGGGATGGTAGGAAAGAAAATGCATCGATCATTCTGCAGGAGGGATTGCTGGACATCAAAATTGCTGACAACATGACCATGACCCAGCTGGCATGGTCCAACGCGACCCGCATGAGTAATAACTTGAGTGTGCGGTCTTACACTTAAGAGTAACACAGGGAACAAATGACTTAAGCGCCACGAGGAGAGCAGTCCCGCCAAATCACGTCTCAATCAATCAACTCCCACAGGATGTCGTTTAGATTTACGAGTACGCTCCGCCCCATGATGTATCGATTAGGATCATCATCATCATGTGGTACGCAAAAATCATCATTTAGCCTCTCGTCTTCCACAGGAGGACTACATGAAGGAGTGAGCAGCAATAATATTTTCATCATGCAGCAACAGCAACAACACCAACGATTGTACATATCCACGACCCCACCACGCCATGTCATGGGTTGGATACAAGAAAAATTATCCAATCGTGCACAAACCAAAAAAGCTGCCAAGCTCGTTGATCAGATAGCACTCATGGCCAATACGCCCACATGGACAATCAAAATGTTTGCTGATGAGATAGATGAAACATTATCCTCATGGATGGCTAAAATCCCAGGAGCAACTCGGACAGCCGAAATGCAGGCAGCCAAGGATACACAATCGGTAGTCAAGGCAATACTAGGGCATATGGGGGAGGGCGTGACACCGGAGGATATTAACAAATTAGATCGAAAGGAGAAGTTAAAATTGGTTATTGCATGTGGCAAACCAATGGATGAGGTTGATCGAGTGATAAATTCATTCAAACAAATGGCTATTATGCATCGTATATTACGATATCGGAAGGAGAATGGGATAGAATTACCCTCGGATGAAGACGGGTTAAAAATGGCAATGCAGAGTGACGGGATAAAGGTAATGACGAAGGAGGAAAAGGATGAAATGAGAGAAATGTATGGAAAGCATATGATGAAGAAAATGTCGGTGAGCAAGCGCTAAGTGAACAAGTAACAAACTCTCTTGCAGAGGCCCAATATGATGAAGAAAATGTAGGTGAGAAAACGCCGACCAATAACAACGCTAGACTGGTAATTTCGTAGTAAAGAAAAGATGTCAATATTCAACACATTATATTTAGGGTTAGTTTCGATAAATTACAAGCCCCCCAATTGTTGCTGTTCTCTCTGTTGCTCAAGGAGGGCAGCTTCTTGTCGAGCTATTTCTAAGGAATGTTGTTGCTGCGCTCGTATAGAATGTGTGAATCGAGCACGCAAATCGTCATTCGCCGCAAGGGTAGCATTCAAGCGTTGGATAGTCCCGCCGGCACTCTGCTGCAGCACATGATCATGGGGATAATTCCCAAGACACCATTCCAACATTTGATAACAGTTCGGTGTCCATAAGAGTATGCTATGATAACCCTCATTGAGTGACAAATTGTGTAACACGAGACATGCCCTGTTGAGTATTGCCTCACTACTGCAAAAGTTCTTCATGGCCACAACAACAAGATTGGATATCTGACCAACACTTGCATCCAGCATTTCCATCTCGCTCGTTTCTCCAACCTCACCGAGTTGTTGAAATATCTCTCGTTCAAATTCACGCATTTCCTCGGTTTCTTCTGGTCGATTCTCGGCTAATAGCCAAAATAGGTAGTGGAGTACAAAGAGACGTATGGATGAGATCGTGCATCTACAACAAGAGTAAACAAACTGAACAACAATAAAAAGAGATCGACTTACTCGGAATGACAAGATTGATCAATGCGAAGAGGGCTCGAAACTGTACCTCTGCATTGTACGGATGCTGCAGCATGGCATTTGACGTGACTGTTAGCCCGCCGAGCTTTACCAACATACTCTTCTGCAATGGAGTCAGGGCGACATTCACCAATGACCAGCAGCTCATGGCCTGTAATATCTCATCATGAGCAAAGCGTCTCATGGAATCAAGCATAATAACGATCCCATTTTTACTATTGCTTGATCCATTGTTGAATATTCCACGTGTGTTGACCATGGCAGTGTGGAAGAGCATGCCCTCATTCCCACCCAGTGGCCTCGCAAGTAGAACTAGTGTGTGGAATGCCACGGTATGAAGTTCGATGCTGTCAGGGAATAAGACCATCGCTCGGAGGACACTATCGGTTAGACCTGCTCGTTGGGCAGTCGTTCGTTGGCTCTCATCTTCGAGGAGGTAGGGTAGACATTTAAGACACATAATCTAAAGTGAAAAAATGGAAGAGTTTGAGTTGTTTAGTATATGAATCAAAGAATGGAACGAGTTGAATTTGTTGAGAAATTACAGATTTCTATACCCTTACCTGAATTCCTTCCACATCTGCAAACGCCACCATCCAATTGACCACTGAGTAAATAGCACATGACCAGGGGAGGTTGACATTATCCACTTCACCCGCCTGGGTTGGCCTCAATAATCTATCCGTTAACATCGACCGTCCAGCGAGTCTTCTTGTAGAGCTTTTTACCTGAGAAGGATTGTCCAGCTGAGATGACTCATTTGCTAGGGCTGCCGACGCAGCTCCAGCCTGCGCTGCCTTCTCACCACTACCCAATGAACCACTTTCGGTAGTAAAAGACAACGCAGCATCACTGCTACTACTCCTCGACCCATCATTGCTGTTGTTGTGCCGCCCAGAGCGTGCAAGTCTTCGTGCCTTGGCAAAGTAAGCCTTTAAACTAGTATTCTTGTTGTACGGGTAAATGTCTGCCTGACTTGCATTGGCGTAGAGTGCCGGAACACGGCCGTTGAGTGCATCGTCTTGGAGACGATTTAGATACTTCATACATCGGACGAAGGATGTGTAAAGTAGTCGATACCGACCAAAGAGGTGACGCATTTCCATATCGTTGCACATTGGAAAGGACGAGCAAGACGATGAGTCACTGCTGCCGCCATTATTCTCATAATCAAGCTTGGCATAAAACGGGGCCGATGTGCACAAAATCTTCCATAGCTCTTGCGGCGCTGTGTAGGCAACAAGCCACGTCTTGGAGAGTGGCGTGGTTAGGAAGGAATATGCCTCAGGAGGCTCAAGGAAGGATGCGACCTGGGCCATGACATCATGACCGAGCAAGTAGATATTTGCCTCTTTGTTCGAATCCATCACTTTACCCTCAAGGAACTTTCCACCTTGTTTGGCCATCATCTTGGACAACAGATTATCTGCTGTAGTCAAATCACGTTTGGCACTTAAAAAGCTCTTCTCAAGCATCTTCCGTCCTGTACTGCGACTGTGATAGTGGTGATTCGCCGACTGGACCTTCTGATGAAGGAGCTTTTCCATTATTGACAGACCGCTTGCCATGGCATCGTTGGGAGCGCCAAGTTCTGCCAAGTCTGGAGAGGGTTTCGATGGATGGTAAGGTGATTCCGATTTGGACTTGAGACGCTTGCGTGTCTTGTTTGCAGTCAACAACGCAGGAAACGACGGATGGTCACCAGCCGACCTGCTGGACTCATGCTTGACATCACCCTTGTTATTGAGAGCGACAGCTCCGTCCGAATTACTCTCACCCTTGGATGAGATAGACGTACATTCTGACCTTGGAGAGTCCGACCTCGTAAGCGAGTTGTCGTTCATAACTGAACTAAAGTCGGCTAGAACCGAGGATGACATACTGGACGTCTCAGTCCGTTTCGAGTTAGATTGCGAGGCCAATGTCATACCCACCATTTCATTCGACAATGGAAATCCTCCTCCACCACCATTCCTAGCTAACGGTGAGGCCAACTTCTTGTTATCGTCATCGGACGACATGGAGTCACCACCGGAACCAACAGCCTGACGTTCAATTGAGTTGGCATACCCCTCATCACTACCACTGCAAGAGTTACGCTCATTCGAGGCTGCGTAGCCCTCATCACTACCACTGCCCATTGCACCATCATCAGACTTGGTCCCATCCGACGAATCATCCCCACGGTCTCTCTTACGCTTCAGGGCACCCTCTGATGAGGAGCTTGGTGGCTTGTGCTGCTGTTTATTCAGGCTGATCTTCTTCCTCAGGATTGGATCCTCCATTGTAACATGCATCGCGGCGGCTTGTGGCTTCTTGGCTGTACTCAGTGCATCGGACAGAGACTCGGAGGAATGGGGTGAAGACCGACCGATGGAATCGACGGTACCTCCCTTCTCCAACCGCACTGATGCAACCATTGGCTGTCCACTTGATTTCTTGTTGCTGGCAACATGATGATGGCTCCTACTACTCGTCACACGATGATGTGTCGAGGTTGTGCTACGATGATGATGTCTTCCTTGTGACCTGGATGATGATCCATTAGACGTGGAAGACCATGCATCTGAGCTTGTAGGAGGAGGAGGCAAATCATGTGACGCCACCACGGTGGCATGTGCCCGTGGCACACGCTGTAACACAGCCTGCTCATCCGACGGAGGCAGTCGTAGTCGAAGTTCATGATTAAACATCGGGACTAAATACCGAGGACCATTAATGGCCGAGGGTATGCCATTCAAGAATGGCACTCCTACTCCAGCGAGTTGGGGCAAAGGTCGATGCTGATGCTGCCGACCTGGAACGTTGACGTTGACCGATGTTACAGAGGCACGACTGCTGCTTCGATGGTTGCTGTGGTGATGATGATGATGACGATGATGACTGTGATGATGTCTACTCGAATGATGATGTTGACGCAAGTGTCCTCCATCGGGATGAGGAAGACCACCGGCAGCGGCTCCATTTGTAGCATGTCGCGCTGCTTCATCATCATTCAGATAAGTTAATCGTCCAGCAGCGAGAGGTGCGGATGAGGAACACTGGAATGACGATGTGAAGGATGAAACGTTATCACTCAATGTCGTGGCTGCGACCATGCCACTGACTCCTCCATTGTCAACGGACGCATTCTGATTTGAGCTGGCATATCCAGCATACGATTCAACACTACCGCTGTTATGGCGACGGTTGTTGTTATTGTTGTTATTGTCTCCACCCGATCCAGAACCTGAACCAGCACCCGAATTGTTCGACGATGAGCGATCATCGCCCGATCCAGACGACGCCGCGTGGCTACTGCTATTGTTGCTACTGCTATTGTTACTGCTGCTATTCTGTGTCACAGCTGCTGGATTTCCACTCGACGACGACGTTGTCCCTCCGCCAGCCGATCCCGAGCCATTGTTATCCGAGCCAGATCCCGACGACGAACAATTACTCTGCATTTTGGCGCTTTGCCGGTTGGACAACATCAAATTCTCCGCCGTGAGCATTGGACTGCTGTCTCTTCCTATACCTCTGCTGTTGTCGCTACTGCTGCTAGTGCTGTTACCGCTGCCGCGGTTCTTCTTTATTGACGACTCGTTCATTGCTTGCTATTCTATGCTCGGCGACATCAAAAGAAATGAATGCGCATGAAAATGTGATGTCCAGCGCCTGCAGGCGGCAGCAGGCGTCCGATGCGACAGCAATTTTGGTCGATTTGTGATTCCAGCGCCTGCAGCGCGGACAGCAGGCGTCCGATACGACAGTCGATTTCTTTTATATGTTTGTCTTGAACTCAGAACATTACAGAAAAAGCACTTTTGCGCAGGGACAAAAACAAAGCAGATGGCCCCAGTTTCTAGTTTCTTTTTTGCTCTCAATTAGTTTCTACGTAAATAGTATGGCGTCTGCCTAATCCCGCTAAATCACAATGAGCCTGCCTACCTACCATCGTTTCAACCATGACCACCCTGATGGACCGCCTTCGTCGGCAGTAGCCGCAGCTTTCATCTCTACAGCCATAATTAGCTGTGCACCCAATGCCCTACTCTTTCTCTTTCCCAACTATGGATCATCTTCGTCTTACAGTGGAAGGACAATATTGTCATTGGGTCAGGCTCTTGCAGTCGGTGGCTTATTAGGCGATGTATTTCTTCACACCTTGCCGGATTGCTTTATAGATTCAATTGGCGACGGTAAAAATAGTAATGATATCATTGGTGGGTTTGAGATTATCGGACTTCTAATAATTCTTGGATTTTCTTTCTTTTTAATACTGGATATTTTTGTTCGATCATTGGAGGGTTGTGGTGGTGGTGGGCACAGTCACAAGTCTAACAACATGAAGACTAATATTAAAAAGAACAATGATGATAAACGCAGTCATTGGAAATGTCTTCTGTCATCTACTGTCTTACTCAATCTGCTGGGAGATTCATTGCATAACTTTACTGACGGTATGGCCATAGGTGCTACGTATTGTATTACTGAAATGCCCAATACCCAACACGCCCATGAATCGTCCTTTGTATCATGGTCATCGTCAGCATTTACATTGATGAAATCAAAGGGAGGATTGGCATCTATATCAGTATTCTTACATGAAGTCCCACACGAGCTTGGGGACTTTGCAACACTGGTCAGGTCTGGATTGAGCAGGAATCAGGCCATTGGGTGTCAATTCTTAACTGCCATTGCTGCTTTTGCGGGTACTGCCTTTGGTTTATTTTCTGGACAAATAATAGAAGGTTTAGATAATGATGTTTTGCTACCATTCACGGCAGGAGGTACAGTACATTCTTTGGAACAATTTCCTTTGCTTGTTTTGTGCTCGTTCATTCTCCTCATTACTTCCTACACTCCTATAGGCTTCTTATATCTAGCATGTACGACGATTCTTCCAGATGTATTAGACAGTGATGTCAGTGCAATGATGCGGCTGATGCAGGTTGGCTCATTTTTACTGGGCATTGGATTGATGTATGGTGTTATTATGTTGGAGGAGATGAACGAAGATCATCATCATCATAAAGCGTCTGACGTGAATGATGTTGCGGAGGTTTTCGTGAATGCCACCTCCTCCACCACCACAGATGAGTTATGAGCATAGGCGACAAAAAGCTTGGATCACAATTATTGTCTTAAACATAATCATGATCCATCTTCTTATGCCGACCAGAGAAAATGATGTATTGTTTTCTTGAGCACCACATTACTGTTACAGCTGCCAAACAAAAGAAACATAGATTCTCTATCAAATCGGACAAGACAGATCTTTCCTCTTTGCTTGATTCCTTTTTCTTGAGCACGGCAAAGCGAAAGTTTTGGACTCCAGCCGGCCTGATTTAGTTTGATGAAGTTGATATGATGATGAGAGATATGTAAATGCATAACATGTGTAAGCACATAAAAACCTACCAGTATACTTTCTTCAAATGGCCGAGAACCTCATCCATATTCCACTTGCCTTCATCATTCTTACACGTTGGGCATTCATCCACCGTCGGCCAAGCAGATGATTCAAATTTGTGTTTCTTGTAATTGTCTCTGTGTGACTCGGCCTGGATAACCTTCAAATTCACGTCATTATGTACTTCCCATAGCCAAGTGGCGAATTCCGCCCATGACTCCGGTGGAGGAAGCTTCTGTGGCTGTCGAAATCGTCGACAGTGTTTGAATCCACAATTATCAAACATTTCAATGTAGTACTCTCTGCACACGTCACAATCGAAAAAATGTTCAACGTAGTCCCTTACAGTCTTCGCAACGAACTTTGTTGATACTTGATCTCGTGCCCCAAGTACTGCTCTATGTCGTTCAATTACACCAATCGATACAATATGGAACAAACTCCATAGGCCACATGAATATCCTGCACGTTCATCTGATTTATTACACTGTGCACTCCATTTCATGTTATCACCATTGACAACATCTTGATGCTTCGCAACCATGACGAGTAAATTCTCCTCGCTAGCCATGACAGAATCGATGTTATTTCGAATATCATTAATCAAAGTGTGCAATATCCATGTTGGCGGAAGCGACCAGTACAGTAGGTCAATCCAATTAGAGAACACCTCTCGTTGAACAGAATTCAGAGGACCGCTGCTAGTCTGTCCATCTTCTTTCGTTACGAAAATTCCAGTCTTTAATGCATGCGTGAATGACAACGCGGCATCCTTGTACACTGTGTCCCTTGTGCGTGCTAAACTATTCAGTGTTGCTCCGAGTATGTCAACTGAACGAAACTCACCATTTTCATAAAATTCCGAGACTAGATCATTATTCATCTCATCGAGGGCAATTAGTTGAATATCCACAGCCTCCGCGATGCTGTCAGCATTCAATTTCTTCTCCTCCAAAGGCTGAGGTACTATCGAATCTGCTTTGTATGCAACAATTGTTGGATATGACTTGACATTGCCTTGCATACAAACCCAATGATACAACGAACAAGATACCGCATGAAAAGTAATTTCGGGTTGGTCATCGGGAAGGCGCTGATTTACCTCTTTTGCGAGAGCTACGTATTTTCTTTTGAAATATTGGCAGTGACTATGTATCATAATTGGGAACGAATGTGAATGAATACATTTGCAATAGTGTCCGAATACAGAATTTTACTGCATTACATATACTTGACACTCACCCACACCATGGCGAATAGTATTGAACAATCCTCGGTCCTAAATTCTCTGATGATCTTAGGAAATATGGTCTGATATGTTTTTCCTCATCGTACTCGGACCCTGGCTGCTCCTTGGATGCTCGCAGTCGTTCGTCTCCGGAATAATCTTCGCTCGGTGCGTTATGCAATTGGTATTCTAATATGATACTTGCGGCCGGATCTTCCGCGTAAAGGAGCCGACTTCGATCGTCTGCGTCTCGCCCTTGCGCTGTTCCAAGTAATTGAAGTAGGAGCAGAAGAACTAGATGGAGCCGTAGTCGACGATGACGACGTTCGATCATGGCCAAATAGATTTAGTTACGTGGCATGCATCTGTGGTATGAATTCCTATTCTCAATGCGGAGTCCCTATCGGCTCACAAAATAGATAATTACGTATTAAGATAAGTAAGGTTGGGGTACGAAC
>Ga0247843_1003747_pt1 | contig 24094 bp, 35 predicted proteins | sample LaCruzMarch2017__FD_192420 | JGI IMG/M metagenome (GOLD analysis project Ga0247843, IMG submission 192420) | Freshwater microbial communities from meromictic Lake La Cruz, Castile-La Mancha, Spain - LaCruzMarch2017_8m | ecosystem: Environmental > Aquatic > Freshwater > Lake | place: Spain...
GTCTTTTGTTAGCAAGGAGCCGTGTTCTGGTGACTCACACTTGGCCGTCTGTTTTGACACGAATCGTCCTTGGAAACACACGGCGGCCTTGTCATCATCTAATTTGGATCCCGGTATATATGTGCTTGACATTGTCGGTATTTGGCTGGGAATTGGACTCATGGTGCCAGTATTTGTTCATTTACTAATACGAGGAGCTCGTGACAATCAACATGTTGAAATGATCAAAATGAAACGTTCAGACTCGGCCACAAGTATATAAAGAATTGGCGATTTGGAAAAGAGATGAAACAATGGAATTATCCAATGTTTTCAAAGCGGTGTTGGCTCTATTTTTTGCTGGACTTGTTACATTCACATTTGGGATTGCGAGTCTTGTTGATAATCCGTGTAAAACGCTTGCTGATACCGATGGTATAACTGCATTTTGGACGAGTGACCTGATCACTTGCAATATTACGTATACGTATCTTGTCAACTCGGAATTGTTCAAGGGGCAACTAAAAGTACCATCATGTGCGAATTCAACAATGGTATCGATATGTTACGACTGGAACAATCCGTCGAGACACCTGGCCGCAACCCATGAATTGGACACGTTGGCGTATTCATGTGATGTTATTATTACGTGGGTCGGCGTTGGACTACTAGTTCCAATGCTCATATTCCTGACGTTTATTACATTTGTCACAAGGATAGGGCAGGAGTTCTTGTTATAATTGTGTATTGCAAAAGTACTCGATATGCAGCGGCCGCATACGACAATATGATGCATGTTTTTAACAATTGTTGATGGTGTGTCAGGAACAAGATCCAAAATAGGACAATGGTAGGGGTATAGGTCATTTACTGTTTTGCTTTTTTATAAATTACCTTTTGAACACGAGTCTTGTTCTCATATAAAGGTAATGGTAAAAGAGAGATGAATATATAGACTTTTGCAAATATCTAATGTCTTGTCAAGGCAGTCAAGGCATTCAAGATAAAGACATTCAGGCCGCAACAATCCTTTGCTTCATGAGTCAGCGGGCATGTGTTTACGGCGTTCCCATGTACTTGGCGTCTAATTCAACCAAGTGCGGCAACGTGTGCGCCTGCTGTAACACGACCGTGTCTCCTTTATGGCGCAAGGGCTGGCCCGTACAAACCAGATCTGGATATATTAAAGAGACGAATGTGTGCAACAAGTGCGGACTACATTTGGCCAAGGTTGTTGTTCGAGAGTAGTTGCGCGTTTGCCATGTAGAAGAACCATATCCCGACTGCCACGAAGATGTGGAATATTTGATGGCTTCCAAAATAGCTGGCCCAAGTGTACTTTCGTTCCGGCCACTTGGCCATGTAAAACAATGCCCCTATGGTGCAGCATCCGAGTTGGGCTCCGCACAGTGACGCGACCCACGTATCTTTGTGTACGAGATACCCATGTACAATACAAATCGCGCCGAGCAGACCTAGGGATGCAAACACCAGAGGTCTGTATACATGAAATTCATTTGATGAGAATTTAGGAGATAGGGCTACTGTGACACAAGCTATTGATGTAATCGAGGCCAATGTAATATAAACAGCAAATACAATTGTTGAAAATGTATACCAACAAAATGGTAAAAACATACAAAACATGATTGTGACAATTCCTATAAAATCTACTTTTCTGAACCAGTCGTACACTTCTTTTGAAACACACAACATGGTATGAAAGGCAGCCGACGAAGAGAATAAGAAATGGCTGCACCTATAAATATGGCGAGGGGCCAGGACGAGTAGTTGGAGGTCAGTAGCCAAACAAATACAAATGTTGTGAAAATGTGTGTCCATATATTTATTGTTTCATTGTGCCACCCACATATAGAAAGAATGGCTCTTGACTTGGTCATTTCCGGTCGATACCCGACTGTTACGCAGTGATTGTCCTTGACGTATTCGGGCGCTTGGCCAATAGAAATGGTCATTTGTATTGACAAGTGCTGCTGCTTTATGTGATGTATTTAAAATATTCCATCGACATAATGTGGAAAGCTATTTGTATATCCTTCGGCCCCGCCTGTCCTGACTAGCCATTGCCAATCTCCTTCTTTCTCGGTTGCACTATTTTGTACGAGTTGATAACTGTACTTGTTAGTGTGGTCCGAGTATGCATGTGGTTCATCGTTCCAACCAAATTGATTCCAACCACCAGGTTTGTATGGGTTCATGATGGCAAGAAGACTCGCTTTTGCATCTTCCAAAGACACGGTCGATATCGACTCACCCTTTGCTCCATTCCACCCTCCATCATTACGCGTCCAATGGAAATTAAACACGTAATGAAAATATGTTACGAGTGGTTTTGACGGATGCAATTTTTTGAAATCATCGGCGGCTGCACATCCTCCAAATGATGCATCCGGCCATACGTTCGAACATGCTGCACTTCTAAACACAGTGCCTGTTTGATTGTCACCAACACATATGAGATCACCGGCAAGACCGTCTCCAATACAATCAACTGCTGCATAAAACTGATCTTTTTCCATACACCAGTCATCAGGTCTAGGGCACGCTGGTATAGGAGGAAGTTTAGATTTATTTTCAGCACTCTTGTGGCACGAGTCAAGGGAATTATTCATTTGATCAGTAATATTGTTAATGGTAGATGTGAGATCTGTGGCAGATTTATCAGATTGGTCCTTGGCACGTTGACACCTTGCTAACAAGTCTGCTTCTTGAGCCTTCAACGTAGCCAGTTCGGTTTCAAGAGGCGTGCATGTCTTGTAATCATAATACTTTTGAACATATGCATAGTCTTGTGTATATCCCTGAATCTTGGACTGTTCTGCACTATCATCTCGAATGCATGCTGTTTTATTTGCCATGCAATCATTAAATAGCCTTGTATGGTTTGTAATGGATGTGTTGAGAGCTGTAGTTGATGTGTTGCAAATCGCCAAGTTGCCTCGGCACGTTGTGAGGTCGGCGAAACACACGTTACTATTCGCCTTTTGCAATTCATAATAGGTTGTATGAACACCTAGGTTGCTTTCACACGTTGCTACGTTTCTATGACATGTTTCATTACTGGACATGCACTTGCTATATGCATTATTTAGTGTTTCATATGCAGCGAACCTATCGTTGTATGTGGATTGTAGGGTTCCAAGGAGCCCCGACTTGATTTGAATGTCATTGTTTAATCCATCAAACCTGATTTGAAATGATGCCATGTCCGTTTTCAAGTTTGAAAGAGTTGTGGATACCGGATCATACTTTTCCTTGATACTGGTGCGCGACACTTGGCAACTGTTTAGTTCCTCGCTCACGTTGGCCGTCGTATATGCACAGTTGCAGCTATATTGGTAAATATCGTTTTGTAAAGTACCAATGTCGGACACTAGCGTTTTGAGTACGGCATTAGACGTGTTGAGATTATTTCTTAGACCATCAATAATTCCATTTGATAGTGCAATGGCTTGTTGTTGTTTTTCTAGGTTTTTTACTTGGTTATCAACGTTAGATCTCAGCGTATCTACCGTCTTGGTAACAGAATCGTACTTGTCGCGCAAGTGTTGGTTGGCATCTATGACGTATCTGTTCATTTGAATACATTCTGATTGCCGCACTCCGTTCCAAAAGTCGGTCAGGTTCTTGTCATCCACTTTTGAAGGATCTATTTTAAATACACACTTGTTGGGCGTCGTAGTAGTAGTTGTTTGGGCAGTATTGTCGGCATATACGTCTTTTATAAAAGGAATGTTTTGGAAATCTGATTTAGAACAAGATCGTCCACTCATAAAATAGTCTTGTTCATTCTTGGAAATGTCATTGTTAATATAGCATGTCGATAAAGAATCACTATTGGATACCGGTCTTGTACTTTTCAACGACTTGAGTCTTCCTGAATCTAAATACGAGTCGGCAGTGACTTGGGTCAGTGTGGATAGTGAAGACGATTTCAAGATGTCGCATTTGCCTTGGCCAAAGGTAGTATCAAGACGTTGTTTAGCCGAGTTGGTTAGCTGTGAAAAATGTTCTGCAGTTGATGTCTTCATTTTGAAATAAAATACACTTGTCAAGATGAATATCAACAGTAATAGCAACATCCAAAAAACAAGAGTCATGGTGATTTATATCTAGGTGATATTTATGTTTTTAAACTACAACAGTTTCGACCTTGATTGATGAAATGTTTTTATTTAATTCGCCTAGGTCTGAATATGCACCAGTTTTTAATATTTTGGTCGGACCATTGTAGTTGTCTTTCCATATAGTTGCTTGCTTTCCGACTGGTACTTTTATTGACATGATTGCATCCTGTGAAAAAGGAAGGTTGTCTCCATTCACATAACTCCCAAGTTTTACTATTGTTTTAGCTCCTTGAAAATTCAATTCACTATATGTAGTAACCTCTGTTTCTTCAGCAGGTGCGATCGGATTAACCGGTGCCTTGGGTGGTTCTGGTGGTATAACAGGAATTAGGTTTACACTGGCTTCGCATGCGGCAACTTGATTGGCGACGCTTTGCACAGCCGTGATTTGGACATCTGTGAATCCCTTTTGATTATTTACCATCATGTCCATGGGGAGTTTGCACCAAATCATGATTGCCTTGATAGATTCCTTGACACCATCGATCAATGGAATGAATCGGTTGCATTCGACATGGGTCTTGAGCCACTCGTCGATATTCGCTTTTAGTCCGGCCGATGTCACCTTGTCCTTGGTCAAGCTATCTTGACATTTCTCATATTGATTCATACACACCTGATAAGACTGGATTGTTTCTGTATTTATTGGCGTCAGACGTATATTTTCGGTCAAACACCTAGTATTGTCATTGGAACACGTTGCTGCCGACGCCATGCAACTATTCCATATACCATATTTGAGAGCTCCATTATTAACCGCTTGTACATCATTGTTACTACATGTTCTATATGATGTAGTACATGCGGCAAGTCCATCGTTACATTGGACGTTGTTATCGTTCAAAATATTGTATCTCAAGACGAGCTTGTCGTGTTTATCTACCAAGTTGTCATATTGTGAAATCATGTTTTGCAAGGCCATGTCGTTTGTATTGTACATGACTTGTTGAGTTTGATATAGTGGATTTAGAGTGGCATATGATTTTTTAGAATTGTTGTATTCGCCTGTCCAATACCTGAGTTCCGTCACACACTTGCCTAAATTAGTATTTAGTTCACCTAGTGTTTGCCTACAAGATGCTGCACTCGTACTCATGTTGGCCTCTAGATTCGAGTACAGTTGGCGTTTTGTCTCGATTTCTGAATTGACACGCTCTATACTCGCTTTTGTTTCGTCGATTGCTCTCCCTAGGTGGCCTAGAACTTCGTTATTCTTACTTGTAGTTGCCGTATTGTTAGTCTTGCTGAGCTCCAGATCCGATATAACGTTGGCCACATTTTCAATCTTTTCTTGTAGATTGGCATTTTCTTTTTGAAGTTTTAATACAACGCCGCCACACTCTGTCTTGCCCATGTTCTTCCAATACGTGTCCAGGTTATCATTGGTAATGGTCGCGGGATCTATTTCAATGACACACTTTTTGGTCGGCATGCTACGTGTAATGTCTTGCGCTGCATCTTGGAAAACACTTGTAATAAACGGGGCATGCTCTTTATAGTCGTCACACTTTTCGTCTTGATCAATATAACAATACGACCTATCCGCTTTCATTCTCGACCTATCGACGGGTTTCCACTCTTTAAGTCGCATGGTAGGAATAAAAGCAGTCGACGTGTAATATGCATCGTTACTGAGGTCGGTGCCCTTGAGAATATCACAGGGTTGTTCGTTGAAAGAATTAAAAGCCGTCATATCTGAAGATCCTGTTAGACCATTCATACCATTCATTATATTACTATTATTTGTTTCTTATTATTTTCTGGGAACAATTCTCAGAGTATTGCAATCGGGACAATCGGGTATCGCTCGATTAGCAGACCATGTGAGAAACTCGTTATTACCGTCGTGCAATACAAATGTATCCCTGAGGTATTGTGATTCGTCAAACCAAACCTTGACAATTCCCTTTTGAATGTGCGCTTTGAGCTCTTCCAGAGTTGTCAATTTGTGCAACGGAATGTTTACAGTACACGTCATGTTGATACCTACGACGCCAAACTCGGTGAAATACTCGGTAATTGGTGGTGGGTTTACGATGGCCTCTTCTTTTACCGGTCCCATGAATCGAAAGAGTGATAGGGAATCGAGTACACCGGCGACCACGTCTTTGCTAGGTAGCGTATAATATTGTGAACAATCTTTTGACAAGCAAATGTCAGTGGTAGCATTTGTTTTGAAAGAAAAGTTGTCAATGAGCTTTTGTTTTGCATTGTATTGAAAAAATGGGTCTTTTGTATTGACAAATACAGTGTCCTTGTAGAAAAACGTTGTATTTGCAATAGGCTGCGCAAAGGGTTCCTTGACATGTATGATGCACGCTATTATCAATAAGATGACGAGCAAAACAAAAATGGAAATAATCAGATGCATGGTATAGTATACAGTATTCTTGTATAAAAACGTGGTTGATAAATATGAATATGGAACTTCCTAGAATTAAAAAGGTTGTACCTTGGTGGAACAAGCCATTGTCTATAAAACTGTCTATATCAGACATGTTTACGATGGATGACGTCTACGACTGCCGAGACAGCCGAGATAGCCGAGACAATCCTCAACCACATATTTCCAAGCTTCCATATCCAACAGTAGCTCCCTCTCGCAAAATAATATTGATGCCATATAAAAAAATCTCGAGGAACAAGGTTCAGCCCACTTATATGGAGCCACTAGTAATAGTGCGTTCATTCGATATCGTCCCCAGCTAGTTGCTATTGTCAGACTCGGATGAAGAAGATTCATTGCCTTCGCCCTCTGATTCACTAGTCGACTCTTCATCCGATCCACTCTCTCCACAGTCAAAGTCTGAATCTGATGCATCCGCATCCTTGGACTCGATCTCGCTGTTATTCCAGGCTAGTTGAAAAGGGGCAGTGTAAATGAGTCCGTTGACGTTGAGCTTGATCTTAGAAGACTTGAAATTGACAATGATTTCGGGGACTACCTGGCCTTGTCCGAGGTTTCCGACGGGTTGTCGTAGGACGCAATTAATATAGGCGAATGATTCGGAATTATATGCATATGCGCTATCGAAAGAGAAACTGTTTCCGAAAATCATCTTGAGGGTGATTCTTTTGTTTCAGGGATATTAAAATTTCCATTATCAAAACGAAATAAAAATATTGTACCAATTTATAAATGCCTTCCGTTAAGAAATTCAACAAGTACGCCGAGCAACTGGCTACCGCTATCGCCTACATCGAGGACTCGAAGACTTCCAAGGCTCTGACGATCCTGAAGAAGCTGCACGAGAGTGCGTCCAAGTCTGGTGATAAGGTCAAGAGCACCCGCCCTCTCAGCGCCTGGCAGCTTTTCGCCAAGGAGAACCTTGGCAAGGTGATGACTGCTCTCGGTCCCGGAAAGAAGAACGAGGCCATGGGCAAGGTTGCTGCCATGTGGAAGTCGGCCAAGGATACGTACAAGCCCAAGAAGTCTACTTCGTCCAAGTCTAGCACTTCATCCAAGTCTTCCAAGTCTTCTACGTCTACCAAGGCCAAGACGGCGACCAAGGCAAAGGCAGTCAAGGCAGTCAAGGCAGTCAAGGCAGTCAAGGCAGTCAAGGCAGTCAAGGTGCCCAAGGAGAAGAAGGAAAAGGTTGTCAAGGCAGTCAAGGCCAAGTCTCCTGCCAAGCCAAAGGCGGTCAAGGCAACCAAGCCCAAGACAGAGAAGAAGACAAAGACTCCCAAGTTTTATGATTTCTTTTAATTGATTCGTCTACTGGTATTACACAAAAACTAGCTATACAGGCACCTGACCCTCTTTCTTCCTGATCAAAACGTCCCTAATCTTGTTTGCTAGCTTTGTGGTTGTGTTTGCAGTCATGCAGGTGACCAGGCTAGACTCGACATTTATTTTTAATACTTGGCACGCTGCGTAAACACAGGCCGTGTGCATGTTGATCTGGACCACACCGTTCATCTCCGGGCTGCCCGCCACCTTGTCGTAGATCGCCATGGACAGCTTGCGAACCGCCGTCTTCTTGTCATCGGGCACCATGAGGTCGTAGATGATCCGGCCAATCGTGTCCATAAAGTAGTGGCTACCTGGAAATGTGGTGTTTTGTTTTGTTTCGACCAGTACAAAGGCATACAAAAGCATACAAAAAGCAAAAGACTTTTACATTAGCAAAAGCAACAATAGAGCTTTTACTTACTAGAAGACGGGTTGTTGTTGCTCGGGTCCAGGGCGGCCCATGAGGACGTCGACCGGATGTGGGCCAGGAGCTCGGTGCACGCGTGGTTGAATGCCTTGACCGACGTGACGACGGTCGTTTCAAACTCTTTTCGGCCGCGAGCTCCGCTGTTCATGACGCCTTGGGAGTAAAAGATGCAGGCCAGCATGCACGCCTCCCGGTGCCCTGCCTTGATAATGTTGTTGTTGGACGTGAACGAGTGGAAAAGGTCATTGGCGCACTCTTCAACGGACAAAGGAAGTCCGATGTGGCTGCACGACGCCATCACGAATCGCCGAACGTCGGCTGGGACACGCTCCTCGATGAGCATCTCGTTCTCCGTGTATGCAGGGGTTCGCTCCAAGTAGTCTTCGCTACAAACAGTTCCGCATTTGGTGCACTCGATCGTGTATTTGCACTCGACGAGAGCATAGTATCCGCAAGAGGTGCAGCGAGGAAGGTCGTATCGCGACATGATATTTATGAATGATCGAGAGCTCGAGGGCTATTTATAGAGTGGATTTGTTAATACAAAACAAAACAAAAGCATTTGTATTCAAAACAAAAGCAAACCAAAAGCATTTGCAAAACAAAACAAAACGTTTTCACTTGTCAAAAGCCCAATCATTACTAGATCCCGTCCACTCGTCAATCCTCATGGTTTCCCACATCTTGGGCGTCATGTCGGCGAGTGTGTACATGCTACGCCATGGTTGTCTTGTCCCATGGTGACCTGTCAAATCCCTCGTATCGATGCCGATAATGCGCCCATACTTGATCAACAACCATATTTTATTGTCCATTTCATATCGACTGTACACTAGGGACAAGGCATGAATTGTTTCGAGCATATTGTTCATGAGCCACTTGTTCCTCTTTATTCTTTCATTTTTTATACATCTTTTCAGCAAAAAACAATCGTTTATTGTAATAAACAATAAAATGTCAACAACTGAAGCTACATTCAAGTACATTTCAATGGCTACCTTGCTCATCGCCGGCACCATTATGATTTACGAGGGAGCGACCTATGTCAAAATGAAGCATGCGAATCCTTCTATTCCGGACAAGATATATGCTGCGGCGGTACTCGCCATTGTCCTCGGCGCCTTGGAAATACTGTTTGGACTATATCACATCTTTCTAAAATAGATATAAAAGCAAGTGTGTAGAAATAGTATAATGTCATTGTCCTATCGTACCTTGCTCTTGTGTAATGACAAGATATTTCCAGTGGGCCAAGAGTCGACATGTTTAGCCGAACACGGCTATAGTGGTATACCGAGTAATACGTCGCATATTGTATGGATAAAATGCAATAATGACGAATGGCTGTGTGTACAAGATGCAATTGAATCATGTTGTCTATTAAAATCAATAACTGTGGTTGATTACAATGGTGATCTTGGTACGTGGCTCGGCACTTTTGATGGTATTGTGACAAATCTTGTCGTCATCAACGAGGTCAATACAAGTGTCGCATTGGACATGGATACATATCAAGTTTATCCTCTGACAAGAAATAGGGACTTGCCTTTGGTTGTTTCGTCGGTATGCTATGGTGGCTGTGTCTTACCCGACGGAATTGAGAGGATCAACGTGTGTGACCTGAGTACTCTGGATATTCAAAAGGTTAGGGCGTTGAAAAAGGCTACACCAGCCGGGGTCGATATATATTCGGTGAATGGACTGTTTTATAATCGGAAAGAAAACGTGTTTCACTCACCCATTTCATTTCTGGAACAATTTACCAAGATGATTCATTTCGCTGGATCCTTAGGAGCCAAGGCGATTATATACGGATCATCCAAGAGTAAATACATCCAAGTCTCCCAAGGTTATCAATATGCGACTTACAAGGACGCACACCATACTTTTTGTAAAACTCTGGATATATTGGCAAAAATAGCTGCAAAATACGGGTGCACCATTTATATAAAGCCAAACAAGGGTGGCAACTACCTTTTTGACGAGGATCAAGTCTTGGCCATGGTACAACACATTGATTGTCCAAATGTCAAAGTTGGACCGATGAGAGATGGCGTTTTAAACAGGTATGATGAGTTTGAATTGTTGGAATGGATCATGAGCCCGGCCACTTTGGAACGAATGATGCTCTTTTTGCTTTAACGCTTGTGTGTCTCTTGACTGACTGGTTTGGTTTGTTTCTTCTTGTCATATTCAATGGTATTATAGATGCCCCAAGACATGTTGAGTATCGTGAGTAGCGCCAAGAAGACAATGACGGAAATCGCGAGGTGCTTGCAACTGTTGTTCATGACATCTGCAACTGCTGGACCTTTTACCATGCTCATGCTCATGCTCAAGTTGCATTGCGTATTATAATACATGAGGACACCGGCCGCTGCAATAATAACACATATCCAAACGATATTAAAGACACGCCCAATACCCATGGACATGATGTGCTTGAAATAGGGCGATGCAAAACTCATAATGAGCATAAATACCAGGTTTACGACGAAGATTCCAAGAACGATCCACGACTCCCACATTTTAATAGATTGCAGATATTTATTGAGAAGTAGTCATCCATCTTTTTTATTTATTACTGTAAATAAATGCAAATCAACATTACAGTCGCTATAGCTCTTATGATACTAGTTGCATCATGTTGTTTCGTCGTCGTAGAACTGTTTGCATCTAGTAAAGAGTATCCCATGCCATTGACGGATTGGGTCTATGACACGGTTGTTAAAAAATATCCTAAACAATCAGACTATTTTATAAAGCAAGAATCCGCCTAGGTTTGTCCGCTATGTACTATTTGTATGCTCTCGTGCTTTATTGTGCGACAAATGCTCTAAAACATAGTGGTACGGGGTTGTAGGGAGGCAAGCAAAAGCCCTTTAGGGCTAGTGCGTAAGCACTGTTGCGACGCGGCCCTACTTCTTGATGGCTCCTGCAGTCGACTTATACCACAGTAGCGCCACAAGTCCTCCGAGGACCTGGGCAATGACATACGAGATCCAAGTCTCCATCGAAATGGCGCCCTTGGCAAGCATCATTGTAGAGACGGCGGGGTTGAAATGGCCTCCGCTAGTGGCGCCGCCAAAGTAAATGGCAACGGCAAGAGCCAGGGCAATGGGGATGGCCTGTCCCGTGGTTAGGATCACGGTCAGGAACACAAAGGTACCAATAAACTCGGTCAGGATGGCGAGGAGTGCAAACATTTGTTTATTTATATATTGGGTTTCGAAAAAAAATCCATGTAATTGTTTTAGAAAAAAAGGATATAAAAAGAAAACAAGTGTAATATAAAATCAAGGCAGAAAAAGTCATGATGGCTCTAGTTCCGGATAAAAAGGATAACATTCCATGCAAGTACATTTTTAGGCGCGGTAAAAAGAGGGATACATCTTGTGGACAAAAGTGTAAAAATGGCGAGTTTTGCACGACTCATGCCAAGGCAGTCCTTCAAGTTCAAAAGTTCCCTGGATTGGTCATGGAAACAATCGTGAATGCCGTGACCGACTCTTGCAGTCTCAAGATATTTCACCGCCTTTTAAACATGAGGCAGACGTGCACCGAGTTCCGCGATTTGGTGGACGAGAGATTCACGTCGTTGTATCACGAGCTTTTCGTGGCAACCGGAAATGTCCATGCGACCGAGGAGCGACACTTGGCCGGCCTAAGCGCCAAGCAAAAGCTACATCTTCTTTTGGAGAGCGGCTGCCAGAGGTGCAAGCACCCGAGGGTGACAAAGGTGCACTGGCCGTTTCCGTTTCGAGCATGCACCAGTTGCATCGATGAGATCATGATTCGCGACTATGTGTTGGCCAGGTTTAAGATCCCAGAGGAGTTGATTCCCGATCGCTACCTGGTCAGGGAGACGTGGACGAGGTTTCAAGGTATGGATTACTACAAGTTGTACCTGATTCATGACGTTGAAAAGGCACTCGGTCAAACACTGGACGAGTACAAGGAGCAAAAGGAAAAGCGGTCGAAAGAGCACAAGGAGAAGCTCGTGGTCGAGATTGGCCAACCCTGGGACACGGTATATCGTCTCTCTCACACGTTCAGGTACGAGGATTATCCTGATGCAGCCGTCGTCGAAAAGGTGGTGTATACCGAATTGGCTAAACAGTCTTTCAGAAGCAACAGGTATTGGTCGAATCATTTCGACGATGAAAAGGAGCGACGAGAATTGGTCAAGGACAAGATATCTTACGAGGTATGGGCCGCTTGGCTGGTCGAGAATGCAGATTTGATCAAGACCAAACTGATCCGTCAAGAATACGACACGTTGAAACAATACAAGACATACGACCTTGTGCAAAAGTTGCGTACACTGCCGTATTTCAAGACGACGGACTTGTCGGTGGTTCTACCCGATTTCATGACAAGGACTTGGGAGAACGACACTGTGGAGCGACTCGCCGGTGACATGAAAAAGTATGGCTGCAGGATTAAAAAGTTTGTCGAGATGAATGGACTAGATCCAAAGGGAAAAGCATTCATGTTTGACGAGACATCGATCAGGGTGGCAAACAACTTGTTGCGGTATCCTGACACGGGTCCCATGCCTGTTTCTAAGATTTCGGATTTCGTCCACCAATACTTGACAAGGGAGCAAATAATCGATGTGGTTCCTGCACGTATTTTGCAAATACAGACGTGGACTGATGCGATAACATTTTTGAAAAAGACCAAGACGAGGCACTATAAAAGAATATTTCCTGGCAAAATGGTCGTGTTTTTTTAGTTGGGGACGAATTCGGCTCCCTGTGACCCATGAAAGCCCGTGTAAATAAACACGTGTCCCGCATACAGTGTAGGCTGCATGTTGTTGTGTGCGAGTCCCCCTCCCGTGCTATCCGTCGTAAAGTTGTGAGTATGAGCACCGCCCGAGTTGACAGTGATTCCTGTTGTCGACGGATTGATATTGTCCCATGTTCTGGATCCCGACGAATCGCCGATGAAACCTGGGGGAGTGCCAGCACTGCTGTTAAAGTCGTCATTGATAGTAGTCTGTGAATGGGTGTGACCGGGATCTGTGATCGAGTGTGTATGTGCTCCCGCTGATCCTGTAGAGCCAGTATGCGTGTGTCCTGGAATTTGAGTAACGTCGAGAGTGTGTGTTTCTGCTCCTAGGGCGACACCTACGACATGGCTCGATGATGCGCCTGCCATGACCCGGCCTTGGAAATTGGGTAGGTTGAAAGAATTGCTATTCGTGGATCCGAAAGCAGTACCCGTGACATGAAAAAGGTTGATGTAATCGTCCCTTGCTACAGAGCGTCCGTCACACAAGATCCAGCCATTATAATCGTTTGAACGACACGACCACTTGTAATCGCCTACATGGGGGCCGTTGAGCTCGATATGCTTCAGGATACTCTGGGTACGAGAATTGAGAAAATGAACATTGTCAATGATGGAATTCATTGTACAGGTTGATTATTATAAATAGATGATTATTTTTTTGGTTAGACGAGTGTGACGAGAATACGGTATAATTTGCCATTCAGTTCCATTTGTGTACGCATCTGTTTCACTCCTAGACTCTTCATAAACGTGGTCATTTCTACACGTCTAGTCTCGACAATTATTTTTAGTTCAGGAAATGTGTTGAAAATAGGATCACTCGTACCATTACTAACATCAATAATAGGAATATCTGGGCTGCTCATTTATAATTGATGTATGGAGAAAAACCAAGAGCTTAAAAGTGAAACGAAAGTAGGAAGAGTTAATATAAGATGATCCTACACATCTAGTTGCCTGTAGATCCAAAGCCTCCATCTCCACGCACAGTCTCCTCGACATTTGTCACCTCGACCATTTCGACAAAATGCTGCTTCCTAATCACGAGCTGGAAGCCACGAAAGGGAATGGGGAGGGGCTCGGCCAATGGGTCGACTTGAACAACAGCCACGAGCAGAGAGCCACGGTAACTAGGATCCACGATTCCGACACTGTTGGCAAGCATCCAACCCGTCTTGGACAGGGAGCTGCGGGGCACAATCTCGAGGTAGTAGCCGTCGGGAGCCACGGCTATGATCCCAGTGTCGTACATGATGGTATTTGGTCCAAGCCGTTTGAACTCTTTGATAATCGTGAGATCGTAGCCGACATCAGACTCGTGAGTCTTGTTTGGGACAATGGCCGCGTCGTCGGTTTTGAGAATCTTGCAAACGGGAATGGCCGACATTTGTATATGTGTCTTGTATGTCTTGTCTTGTATTGTATACGAGTCGATCATTTTTTTATATACAAATCGTTTTATTTCCTATATAAAGAGTGGACACTGCGAATCTAGTGTATATGTTGGTAAGTGTGCGTAATGTGTGTATTGTGGTGTGTGTGTTGATCATTTCTTTTTTTTCACACAGGTTGTTCCAAAGACTGTATTTTGAATACTGCATGGCCAACATCTTTGTCGTGTATCTTTTTAAAAATAGTAATTTTTGTGTAATTTTAGAAGACGCCATAGGGATTTTTGAACTCGTGTTTCGCAAGATTTTATTATAGGGGCGTCTTTTTGCGTCAGTAAACGACATGTATATACAAAATTTTATAAATCTAGATGTCGTGCGGAAAAAAATGATTGTATCTACAAAATTTTATAAATCTAGATGTCGTGCGGAAAAAAATGATTGTATCTAAATAGACAAGGATGTAAAAATGTCCGCCAATAACGCCATACTCGCCCTTTTGAAACGCGTGAGCAATCACTACAACCTGGATTATTCCGAGGTCTTGTCTCTATGTGACATGTCGACGCCATCGAGAGAAAAAAAGGAAAAGAAAAAGTTGGAACTCGAGTTTATTACAATCAACAAGAAATCATACTTGTACCACGCCGAGACAAATCAAGTATACTCCAATGACAAGCACACGCGACATATTGGGTACCTGTGTACTGATTCGTTCGAAATTGTATTGGTTTAAAAGAGGCAAGAGCACTTGTTCTTTTTTGGTTTGTTTACGAGTTGTCCTTTTGATGATTTGCAAATGTTTTTAATAATCGAGTCTCCGTGGTTGTCGATAAAAGTTCCAACAGTGTCTAATAATTTGGCAACTTGAATTGTATAGGCATGTTTCTCTCTTGCTTCTAAAAAGTCATATGTTTCCACGACTTGCATGATTTCTGTAATGAGTGAAATAGGGTCACTTGTGTCTAAGTTCTTGACCTTGTTGAATATGGCGGTACGAATGGCTGGATCGGTAGTTGGAGCAAGAGTAGTAGTATCCATGTACATGTTGGTATATAGTTATTCCTTATGGCTTTTTAGGGGCTTTTGCTTTTGGTTTAGATGCCTTGGCCTTGGGAGCTACCTTGACTTTGGGTTTAGGAGCAACTTTTGCCTTGGGCTTGGGAGCTACCTTGGCCTTGGCTGCAGCTTTAGGAGCTTTTGGAGTTACATGTGTCTCGACAGGCGTCTTGCTCTTGACCGGTGTCTTGATTTTCTTCATAATTTTATCAAATCCAAGTTTGTCCCTTTGTTGGTCGCTCTCTGTCACGTCAATTTTACCCGTACTCTTCATGGGTCCAACTGTTGCGATAAAAGGGAATCCTTTGACACCCTCTTGCATTATCTGAGAGAGCAAGTTGTCCTTGTGGGTATCGACCAAGTGTTGAAAGACAGTGTGTTCGACTTGGGCAATGTCAGAAGTCTTCTCGTGTTCTTTAACTGCATCGTCCCAATCACTTGCCATGTGTTGACAATGTCCGCACCATGACGCATACACCAATAGGACGAATGGACGCTTTCCCAAGGTTGTTTGAGCAAAGTTGGGATAATTCTGGTTGAGTTGCTGAATCGTGCTCAAGTTGAAGAATACCATTTGTTATTACAAAGATAAATGTCACGGGCCGTCGTATAAAACCATGATTATAAAAGGATAGATAATGTAGTAGATGGATATTGACGAGTTTAATAGTCAGGTTGCCACGCTTGCTTGTTCATTTATAGCTAGCAACGTATTGGTGATTGAAAAACTAAAGGAACAAGTTGTCGGTATACAAGTCGAATATAACAAGGTGTTGGCTACTAATGCTTTGCTACACGAGCAAAAGTGTAGTTTAAATTATCAAGTGCTCGAATTACAAGAGGAAATACTCAATTTCAAACGAGTTTCACAAATCATTGCATATGAAAAAGAGAATGCAAGACTTAAAAAAGAGATTGAACACTTGACAAGAGCAATGGTAAAACCTTTAGCTTTTGAACCGGTAAGAGAAACTGTAAAACCTTTAGAATCGGTAAAAGTTGTTGAAGAAACTGCTAAATCTCCTGTAGATGATGTAGAAGCTATAGAAACTGCTAAAGCTTTAGATGTTGCTCCTATCGAAGTAGAACTTGAATTCGTCGAGCAAACTATTGGTCATGTTGTTTATTACGTGACTGATGACAAGAAGAAACTCATTTATGAAAGGTTGCCAGATGGAGACGTGGGGGAGCACGTAGGCGCCATTGTAAAGAAAAAGGCAGTCTTCCTATAGGCCAAACTTTAGATTCATTGCATGATCCAGTGTATTTTCGTGTGCGTTGATTGGCTTATTGCGCTTCAGTGTAATCTTTTCCTTGTACTTGTTGATGCGGTCCGTGTCTACTGGGATGTATTTAAAATCGTTATTCATGTCGCTCGCATTCACCTCTTCAATCTGTTGTGTCAGTGTCATCATTGGGGGGAAATTGATATTCATCATCTTGGTAGTGTTGCAATAGTTTCTGAATTCGGTAATGGACAGGTGACCTCCAAAAATAGAGAGGGACAATCGAGTGGGTGCCGCCTTGATGCGTCCTTGGCATCCGATCTTGCTGGCAATGTGGTTGATCAAATTGTTCCTTTCCCAAATCTCATCTTGACTCTCTTTGGAATTAAAGTTGTAGGCAGCGGCGCACTCGAGGCTGCAGAAACAGCCGAATACATGAAACTTGTTATTGATATATTTCAAAGGAATGCCAAAGGGCGCATTCTCAAACTTGTGGCAACACCAGTAACAGTGAATCGATGTAGTCTGGGGCCACTCGTTGTTCTTGTTTTTTTCCTCGAAATCCTTGAGCAACTCGATAATCTTGTATTGTGGTGTTTGGACCGTCTCGATCTCTTCTTGCACATCAATTGTATTTAAAAGGTCGAGCGACGTAAAGTTGGTATGCTCGAATGTCTCGTTATATGCTCCGGGTTCCTTTGGCAAATCTAGGTTGGTAAGAGGTGGTGTCACGTTGAGCTTCATGATAATGTGCTCGTCATCAGAGGAACACGGCAACATGTTACTGCTTTGGTCGAACGACGAATATACTACCTTTGGTTTTCTTCCTCGCTTCTTCTCGGCTGCAGCTAGGGCGGCTGCGGTAGGTGGCTTTTTAGGGGGTTTGATCATGGGTGTAGGAGCTAGGTCCATTTTCACGAGTGATGATGTAAGCATTTACTAATTATATCGGTATGTTGTAATTCTTTTATATAGTAAATCGATCATTGGTATATAAAAGTGAAAATAGCAAATTGTCAAGGGTAACACATCAGTTATGCGGCGCTTTTGGTTCATCATCATGGTGCTGACTCCCTTGGCATCGCTCGTAATCATTGCGGCATCCATTGCAGCAACAACATCCCGTATATCCCCATTGTGGTTTATACCTGGCGACCTCGTGCTAGTGGGCATTTTGTTGGTTGCCATTGTTTTTTGCGGAATCGTCGTGTTTGAAAAGATACAGGATTGGTATAGCTCATCAAACTCATCCGAGTCATCCCAGTCATCCAACTTGACGGATTCCAACCAAGAATATGATGAAGAACACACATTTGGAGGATCAAAAAGAAATGTCCAAGTTGGCAAGTTTGTCCAGCCTCATCCCAAAGACCCTCGGTTACAAACTGATTGTTACGTGTGCATGGACAAGATACAGCGTGATCAAGTGTCGATTCGCATGTGTGTTTTAGAAGACGACATGGTTGCGCTCGATATTGTTCCCGAGACACTCGTAGTAATATGCCCTAGGTGCAAGTATCCGTTGCATGCCGAGTGTGCACTTCAGCTGCTCGTGAGGTCGGGAGATTGCATGTTGTGTAAGAAACCCATGCATGTCTAGGTCAAGTTGAGTTTTGTTCCTCTGGCATTGAGTTTTAATGGAGATTGAGAAAACATTGTTTCTTTAATATATTCAATCAATTGTTTATACTCTAAAGTGGATGTATCCTTTGATGATAATGGAGTTCCGCCTTTTTGTCCACCTCTGGTTTTTGACATGTTGGTACTTTACCCAACACTGTTTTTGCAATAATTAGACATGATTTTTCCATGTCAGATTCTGCCATTTTCAATAATTGATCATGACACGACCATGATTCTGTAGTAGCTTTAGAGTATATGGCTATCTTTTCTAATAAGATTGGTTTGAATGGATTTGTTTCTGGTAAAGTTATATACACATTATTCAATGCTACACAATAATCAGATAATGTTCGTGTATTCCGTTTGATTGTAGGTGTAATAATTCGAGGTACTTTTGTAGTAGTGGCTTTTGGAACTGTTTCATAAAAATAGTCTGCATCAAATTGTTCAAATATTAAATTACACACAAAATATTGAAAATTAAAATACATATAATGATTTCTTACAATTTCTATAAAATTGGTGTCGAATAACATTCGCCCAATTTGTGAATCCAATGAGGCCAATCTGTAAGTTTACGTGAACTATCGTTTTTGAATAATATATTTAAACAAATAGTTGAAATATCATACATGTATGTTGTATTATTTGTTGACGCCGGGCTGCCATTATAATATATAGATTTTATAGTGTCATGATCAAAATTTACAGTATCATTATCAAATTGCATTAAAGAATGTACATTTGTATTTTCTGTTAAACTTGCAAGTTCTGTTTCTCTAAAAACAACTCTACCGTAATCAATCAATACAAAATGATTTGTATATTCATCATACATTATATTACCCGAGTGAGCATCATTGTGTGTAAATCCGTGTTCACCTAATATTTTTATGTCTCTAAATAAAGTTGCAAGTGCTGGGTAGTGTGCTTTTGAATACTCCATTTTACTCAATGTATTACCGTTTACACATGATTGCGATATTGCTTTTGCACAATAATATATATATGAATTCCCTTCATGTGGACCAATGTAATATTTTCCCTGTTTATTGCATGATACTCGTGTAATGATTGAATAATTAAATTTGACAAAACATTTACTGTTCGGTGCAAGTGTGTTTATTAATATATTATTCATTACATATACATGACTAGTTGTTGACTTTATAGATGGAATTCTAGTAGGTAGGCTAGATTGCGAACTAGATGATTGGATTGCAGGTATTGGGTGTGCGGATTGTCTGGAAGAAGAACTGTTGGTTGTTGATTGGGTATACGATTTACCTTGCACACTCAATGGTTGATCTGCACTTGTATTTGTTGATGAATATCTTTGTGAATATTCTTGACCAGAGTATGGTGGCGTTAGGCTTGAACTCGACATATATATTGCTAATTATATATACAATATTTATTTATGCCAGTTCCTCTTCCTTGTGGCCTCCATCATACTCGTGTGCCAACCCCTTGTCTCGTAACATTTGATTCGCCGAATATTGGAAATCGCCGGGTGGATACACGTTTGCTAGAATCCGTCCATACTTGTCCATTTTACTGCATTCGAGATATACTAGATAAATATCCTTGGAAAACAGACTGATTATATCGTTTCTTTTATACGTGTGTTCGCGGTCCATGTGTATCTCTCCATTTGTTATAAAGCTGATCAGTTCGTTTCGCGATTCGATTGCTTTTGTTTTACAAGGTCCCGACATTTCGCTTGTATCTATTCCACATAATCTCACATTGTACCGAAAAAAACAACCGGGATATGCCTCGATCGCGCAAGTCATCGTGTCTCCATCGTGAACTGACAGGACGCGACCCCACAGTTTTTTATTCTCAAATGAGTACAAAGGAGTGTTTGCCATGGTGTGACACGCCCAATCCGTCATTATTATAGCTGTACATTTTGAGTAGGAGCGGAATAAATATTAAACAGTAGTATAATACCAATCAAACGAGCTATTCTAAATAAATTTTATAAAAGTTTACAAGTCATACTAGGAAAATTTTAGAACGTAGTAAGTAAATGTTTGTTTGCAAAGTGCGTCCCCTACAAACAATAGTGGCAAAATCGCGCACAATTTTATAGGTAATGATGGATGGCTCGATAGGGACTGCTATATGCGATGTGAATAAATGATGTGTATATTCCATTCGACCACGATCCGTATTGGTCTCTTTCTGAGAGAACAGAAGCAGCCAATTCGTAATTTGGATAATCGTGACTTGTGTATAAGGTATTTGTCAAATTATTAAATGGTATCGAGCAAGTTGCCAATAAAAATGTATCCAATGACCTATTGGCAATATCCTTGGTAGAATCGGGCATTGCGGAAAACCAGTCGTACGTAGCCGCCTTGAGCATCGTGTCGTTGAATGTTGGCGTAAACCAATAAAAGGTGAATATCCAAAATAACATGTGCATTTTTATGGTGGATTGCTGGATACTGTTATATACTTTTAATACCCATTATAGTTCTCGGTAATTTCGACTTGGATCCTGATGTGTTACAGGTTCATTGGGTCACCGGGGGTATGGAGGAGCACAGCCCCTCCTCATTAATACCATCAAATAAAAACCCAATATATATTAAAAACAATAATGTATCTTGGCACAGCTATTCCTTGTTTGTCCATGTTGATTTTAGCCGTGTGTACCTTTTATTTGCTCAGGTCATGGACTGGTCGTGAGCCTTTTAGTCAGTGTTCCCCCGAGTGTTGTTTGCCTCCTCATTCGGCACAACTTTCGTGTAGTACCGGGTGTGTGTGTTTGAACAAAAAAGACTCGTACTTATTGGGTACGAGGGGAGGAAATGGATCAGGAAACGAGTACTAACAATACATCATCAAGTGACTTGTATTCTTGTCCTTGCGAGTATTTGCAACATACTTTTCTACGTGATCTGCCGTGACCAGAGTAGGAGTTATAGAAGGAGGTGCTGTGCATTCTTGGTTTGTTGTGTCATGCAAGAGTTTTAGCAAGTTAATGTTGCTCACAATGTCGTGCAAGCCCCTCTTCATGTTGCGGACACCTTGTTCGTCATCCACTGACGCGACCACTTGTTTTAAAACGTCGTCTGAAAAGTCGACGGCGTCTTTGTCAAAGCCGAACTCGGACAAGATGCCTGGAACAAGGTGTTTCTTTGCAATGACAAGCTTGTCTTTTGTCGTATAGCCTTCCGTCTTGATCTTGATCATGCGATCGCGAAGAATCGGGCTTATCTTGTCCTCGTCATTGTATGAAAATATGACGAGTGACCTGCTCAAATCAAACTCCAATTGGCTAAAGTACTTGTCTTGGAAGCACTCGTTTTGTGTAGAATCCGTCATGTGAATGAGGATATTGATGATTTCCTCGCCATGGTGCGTCTTGCTCACCTTGTCCAGCTCGTCAAAGAATATGACGGGGTTCATGCACTTGCACTTGATCAGCATGTCTACCACGCGTCCCCATGTGGACCCTTCATAAGTGTAGCCGTGACCCACGAGGAAGGAGCCGTCGCTCACGCCACCCAAGGATATCAGGGCAAACGGTAAGCCCAACACTTTGCAAATTGCGTCCTTGATCAGCGTCGTTTTGCCAGTGCCCATGGATCCCTGGATACCTATGACGAGACCTTTGGACTCTGGGTTAGATATCCATTGAGCAAGAAGGCGGACAATGTGATCCTTGGCCATCGCATGACCAAACACCTTTTGCTCCATGGTTTCCTTGATCTTGTTAATAAATTGTTTAATCTCTAGTGATGAAGAAGTCTTGTTAACGGGAAGAGGCTGGTACTTGCCAAAAGGAATATTGCAAAGTGCGTTTATCCAATGCATCATCTTTTGATATTCGCCGCTGCTAGGATGGGACGCATAAGAACTGTCGAGTTTATGAATGGCTACTGCCATGGTCTTTTCATCAAGACCGGACTGTAGCAGTTTGAAGCGCAAGGGGACGAGTGCATTGTTGGTTACTTGAATTGTGTTTTCCAGAGTGGCAATCTGAAGTTGGTCGTCATCATCGAGCTCGTTGTAAAATGACCGCTCTTCTTTGCTATAATTGGCATATTGTTCGTTATGAATGCAAAACTTGCGCTTTCGCTTGGGTTGACTCATTGATTATTGTAGGTTGTGAAACGGTATTCTTTATATGATAAATTGTTTTTTAGCCATGTGTCTTGTAATTTATCTGGTTTAATTTTGTCAAGAGATCATAATTGACGGTCTTGTGTTGTTTTTCAGCGTTTATTTTTTTATGTTTGTTCAAGAATGCTCGCAATTCTGTCGCGGGACGTTGCAATAGAAAAACAATAAATTTCCAGACGTCTTGAATCTCGTGCCTATCCGAATATCTGAATGTATTCGGTTGCAACATCCAAAATGTTTCCGTATTTTTAATCGCATAATACACCTGTTGTGTATCAAGCGGGTCATTTTCGGGATTATTGTACAAGTCAAGTATTTTAACGACAATAGATGCGTTTGCTTGGTGTATTTTTACGAATTCGCTTACGACATCTATCGACGATGATCCACCGCTTTGTTTTAGAGGTTTAGGTGCAATCGATATGTCGCAGTTTGGATATTTTATATTATAACATTGTTTTTGCGAGTACACTAGTTTTTTAAGTGTCAACGGGTCACGCTTTAGCAGGTAAAGCACGATGCTTTCAAAAGATCCTGTGCGACGTATATATGAACATTTTTCGGATATTTCGTTCAATACAGCATCCCATCTTATAACGCCATCTGTATCACCTACATTTTCGTACGAGTTTCGAATGCCTGCGAAAAAACTAACCAAGTTGTTATCCATTGAATTTATCGTTTCACCTTTGACATTATTCAAATATATTTGACATACAGCTTTGATATGCCCGAGTTTTACGCAATTCAAGTTATTGGAAATGTTTCGATACGCTTGATTTGTGTTGCCTTCAGCCCACGTTTGTTCCGACATGATATAAATATATGCAAGTATAAAATATAAACCCTATATCGCTAGTTGGCGATTTGATTGGATTGCCTTGTCGTAATGTCCCCTACATGTATTTCTTTTTCGCAGTGTTGTATCTGAAAATATAATTGAATAAAATGTATAAATGTCTTGTCCCAAGGGTAAAAATTATAAACCCTGATACGAGTCGTTTATAAAAAAATGAAAATCTCCAAGTCAACTATATAATCACAACATGAGTCGTCCCAAGGAAATTGTGTGCGACTACCTAGTGCTCGAGACTGGTTATACTAGTCGACTGATCAAGACGTTTTCGGATCCTGCCAAGAGGGTGATTGACTCGGTTGACAAGGTCAGCGTCGTGTGCATCAAGGACGAGCTGTGGGGCAAAGGCAAAGACAAGTTGGTCATGTGGACAGAGGAGCTGGGGCTAAAGGACATGCTTTGTGATCTCGACGGCGTCATCGTCCTGAAGCTCGAGGGGTCGTCTCCGTTTTACGCGGCCAAGTGCTTCCATCACTTGTATGGGTCTGGATCTGCTGGGCGTTACTGCGGATTCTTTGACGGAATCGCGGAAAGCGTATCTACTTTCAACTACGAGGGGCTTGGCAACGTCGTGGTCATGACTTTTGATACAGTTGAGCCATTTTAAAATGAAAACACTGAATATCAGTAATGTATGAAATTGGTGTCAGAAAAACGGCATTATGTCTCTATAGGTATTTTAATAGTTTACGAAAAACGAGTGCTGCTCTTA
>Ga0247843_1003751_pt1 | contig 24072 bp, 6 predicted proteins | sample LaCruzMarch2017__FD_192420 | JGI IMG/M metagenome (GOLD analysis project Ga0247843, IMG submission 192420) | Freshwater microbial communities from meromictic Lake La Cruz, Castile-La Mancha, Spain - LaCruzMarch2017_8m | ecosystem: Environmental > Aquatic > Freshwater > Lake | place: Spain...
CCATCACCATCACGGGCACTAATTTGACCGGGGCAACGGGCATTACGGTAGGCGGTGTAGCCTGTTCGGCATTCAGCGTGATCAGCAGCACTTCAGCCACATGCACCACGCCAGCAGGTAGTGCTGGAGCCGCTAGCGTTCTGGTCACCACACCGGGTGGCACAAATACGGCGAACTCTTTGTTCACTTTCGCCGCTCCGGTAACTTCAACGGCGCCCATACCAACGTTGTCCGAATGGGTCATGATCTTGATGGCCGGCTTGATGGGGATGTTCGCGTTTATTCGCTTGCACAAAAAACTGAAGTAAATCAGGTCAGCAGAAATTCAGGCGTAGGACTGACCCGCCTCCATAATTGATCGTCAAAGCAATCAGTTAAAAACCGATTCAAATCACAATTTCAGCGATTGGTTTTTTCTGTTTGATAAGTCTTTGATCCAATCTTAAGTTACGCCTGTTAACGGTCCGTGGTGCATTACTTTTGATTAGAAGGGTGAGAACGCTGCCAAATTCGGGCATGAATGCCGTTGCAAAGGGTGCACACAACGTGACTTGTTTCAAAGTCACGCATCCATGATGGTGATTGGGCTGCTTGATTTAATGAGTGCATCAAGCAATACCATGGCGTCCTCTGCGGAGGCTGAGTAAGGATCAAATTCTGGATGCGCCATCTTGACCATCGGATCATCTTTGTCCAGATGAACAAGTGCCATGGACCATTGCTCAAATTGTCGATGCTTAATTTCGTTCATCGACAACATCTCGATATTTTGGTGCTGGCGGTCCCCCATGATCCGAGAGTAAAGACGGTTGACTTGACTTCTTTCACCCTCTAATGCCTGCAGCCATAAACCTGCGCCTTGGCACAAAATACCGGTGATATTTGCCTTTTTGTTATTGGTATGAGATTTCATTAAGATCGATGTCGTGACCGTCGTGGTAATCGGTCCTACAGGCTGGCTGACATATAAAAGGCGTACCAACATGTGTGATTTCTTTCATGGTTTGGGAAAGCAATCTGCAGCGGTCTTTTTGATGATTGGCTGTCCCCAAAGCCATCTTACTTGAACTGATTGGATGCGACTGGCACAACGCCACAACGTGGCATGCACTTGATGCATTGGACTGCAATAAGCTGTCACCGACAAGCTGAAGCGGGTCTGATGCTTTTCTCAGTGGCCCTCTGCTCGCTTTGGGGCATGCAGACCCCGCGGGTGAAACCCGTCATGCGAGAACGGGCAGACCCGTGAAGTTGTGCGCGAACTCCGCACGCCCTTCCCGAGTACCGGTCATGTAGTTCAGATCTGCCAGTTGCATCCTGCGTTCGAAGGCGCTTTGCCCCGGAAATTGGTGGACCATCGTGCAAAGGCCAGCTGAGAACCGCTGGACCAACCACATGCGTTCGAGGCAAGTGTCGGCGTAGCGGTCTAGCCAGCGCTGATCTTGGCGTTTGTAGTGTTCCACCAGCGAGCGTCCCAGCACCTTGATGTCCGCCATCGCAGCATTCAAACCCTTGGCACCTGTGGGCGGAACGATGTGGGCGGCATCGCCAGCGAGGAACAGGCAGCCAAAGCGCATGGGTTCGCAGATGAAGCTGCGCATGGCGGTGACGGCTTTTTGCGTGATGCGACCTTCGTTGATGGGGGGCTGCCCATCGACATCGAGCCGCTTGTGCAATGCCGCCCAGATGCGATCGTCTGACCAGTTGTCGGGGCTGTCGTCAGGGTCGCACTGCAAATACAAGCGGGTGACCTCGGGCGTGCGGATGCTCATCATGGCGAAACCATCGGGATGGCAACCCCAGGTGGTTGACGTCAATTATCCTGACACACCAGCCAAGGTAATTGTCGTCAAACATCGGCGAAACCTTCGGAAAAGTCAGCACCCCACAACACGCCCAATCTCTCAGCTTGCCCGGCACCGTTGGCCTGTCACGCAGGTGGATCCGCAGCAGAGAGGGTGGATTTTCTTTATTGCATCACGACTGGAACGCACAGGGCATAGCCCACCTTATGCAAAGACTTGATGTTTGGTGACGGCGCACCAACGGCCGCTAGTTTTTTTCGCAAACGGGTGATGCGCATTTCCATGGTCGAGGCTTGCGTGGGTGCCGCTTCGTTGCCACCCAAGATTTCGGCCATTTGCCAACGTTCGAGTTTTTTACCGGGTGCGCGCACGAATGCACTCAGCACCAGCACATCACTGGCTGTTAGCTCCACCTTGCCGTCGGGTCCACTCAGTTGCATCCGATCTAGGTCGAGCAGTAAAGCGAGATGATTTTGCCCCAGGGTGCGTAACCTTTTTCCCAAAGCGCTCACGCCTGCCATTAATTCCCGCGAGTCCACGGGCTTGGTCAAGTACAGGTCTGCGCCACTTTCGTAGCCCAGCACCTTGTCACCAATCTGCGCACGCGCTGTTGTGATCACGATACCGACATTGGGTTGCGCCGCCCGCAGTCTGAGAGTCAGGCTCAAGCCATCTTCATCGGGCAGATTCAGATCAATCACATACACGTCGGGAATAAAGCCGCCGGTCACATCATCAATGTCTTCCGCCATGGGGACGCCGCGCACATAATGCCCTTGCTGCTGCAAAAATGCCAGCATCACTTCTCGTAGCGCATCGTTGTCTTCGACCACCAATATCTTGAGGGCGCTGTGTTGCATGGGGTTATGGTTCAGCTTTTTGGGGGGTAGTTTTGTTGATATTGCAACATTTACAATCCGATCCCCCACCATAGCTAACATCAAGAGGGCTTATGTGGCAACCAGATGGTGAAGACGGCACGGTCAAGTTGTGTCTCGTAAGCAATACGCCCCTGCATCAAATCCAGCATGCCTTTTACTAAAAACAGACCCAAACCTGACCCGGATTGCCTGCGAGCCTGCGGGCTGCGGTAGTATTTTTCGAATAAGCGCTCGGCATGGGGTAGACCCGCTGGCCCAGACGCGTTGCTCACCTGCCACAACCAACCCGTTTGCCCTTTTTCCTGTGCGCTGCGCAGGCTGATCTGGATTCGACTGCCGGGCGCACCGTATTTGCAAGCGTTGTCCAGCAGATTCCCCAGCACGATCGTCAACATCTGTGCATCGGTTTGCAAGAGACCGCTCTTGTCGGGTAGCAACAGATCTACCTGCTCCGAAAGGCGACAAGTTTGCACGCACACCTGTGTGAGCGCGATCGGATCCAGGCTTTGCCAGTCAGCTTGCAGCCCATGATCTGCCAACTGCCCCGTGTGCACGCAGCGCTCAATCACCTGATTCATGTCGGTAATGGTGCGCTGCATGATCTCGGGCTTGAGCTGACCCATGTCCATCCACAAGCGCAGCGTGGCCAGCGGGGTTTTCATTTCATGTGCCAGCATGGCAAAGAGCTGGCTTTGTTCTTCGCGATGTCGTTTTTCGCTTTCCGCTTGCTGCTGGCTGCGTTCCAGGGCCAAGCTAATCAGCATTTTTTCTTTTCCTAGCGCCTGAGCTCGGATCTGCAAAATGAGAAACATGACAACGCCGTCTAAAACGATATGGGCCAAGCTGGCAAACAACACCATCCGATGAGGCTCAATCCAGCCCAGGTAAATCAGACCGGGCATTGAATTGATCGAGCTGTAGGTCACCAAATAGATCAGCAAAACGGCCAGTGGAATAGGCTGTTGGGCGCGCTTGGGAGCCGCAGTTAAAAGTGCCACGAGCGAAACTGCCAAACCTGTCAGTACGCCGATATTGGCAATTGCCAGCATCAGGTGGGTGTACCCGAGCACATGCAGCAGCGGCAAGGTGGCCACCGCGAGCGGCACCCCCAGAGTGGCTCGCCATGCCAGTCGGGCAGGTCTATAGCCTTCGATCAGCGTGCTGAAAAACCAAAGTGAAGTGCTGATCATGGCGATAAACAGCATTGATGCCAGGGTGGTAAGCACGCCCTCGGGTAGCCATGCGCCAATCACCACGCGTCCAAAGCCCATGATGAAAAAAGCCCAGACGGTGGCAAACAGTTGTTTCAAGGCAAAAGCGCCAATGACCTTTTCGCGGGTACCCCACCACTGAATAAAAGCCCAAATCGCAAATATGGCGGACGACGCTATCAAAAAGCCCATGGCCCATTCCTGCAAACGGTTCAATTGCTGGGTCTGGCCATACGGCATAACCTCCACATGCAGCGTGCGGGCGCTGGTGCTGCGCATTTGCACATAGACCGTGCGCTCGTGCGGCAGGGCTGGCACCTGCATCATGAAATTAATCGAAGCCGAGTCTTCGCCGATGGGCGGCAAGGCGTCACCCGTGCGCGTGACCCGGCCAGTGGCGGTGTCGTAAAGCGTCACATAGTCCAAAAAAGGTGGGCGCACGCGCACCACCCAGGGCATTTGCACGTCTTGTTCGGCCGCCTTCAGTTGCAGCTTCACCCAGATCGTCTCGGTGCCAAAACCCCAGCTGTTCCATTCGGGCAGATCCTGCCAGTCGCTGGCCTTTTGAGCATCTTGCAACGTATCGAGCCCGGTTTTGTCCATGCGCCATTGGCGCGATTTAACCAGCGGATGAGAGGCAGATTCGTCGGCGAACGCCCCGCCAACCAGCAGCAAGAAAGTGCAAAGCGACAAGCACAAGCGGGTGAAAAAAAAAGGCATGGGTGAGTCCAAGCAAATAGGGTGCAGGCGTCATGAAGTGTCGCTTGGCTAACGCCTCGTGCCACATCCTTGGCACCGCATGCCAAAACTCATCAGAGACTGTATGGCACTGCCGCCCAGACTTGGGTTTTGGTTAGTTTTGGTGAATGCACGTGGTTAATCTATTAAAAAACTAATTTTCACATACTTTGAAATCTCAAGCCCGAGAGGGCGTCACAAGCATCCAAGACCTATGTCCCTTATGAATATGCGTGATGAATTCATGATCCCAAGGCGTTGGTTTTCTATCGTGTTGGCTGTGGCCGGGGTGGCAGGCTTGCACGCTTGGGCTCAAGCCTTGCCCGATGCCGGCAGCATCCGCCAACAGATAGAGCCGTCACGCGCGAACACCTTGCCACCCGCAGCGCCACCGCAGCGCGCCGCGCCGCCACCCGAGATCAAGCCGCCGGTGGGCATGACCGTGCAGGTCAAAGCCTTTCGCATGGAAGGCAACACCCTGCTCAGTTCCGAGCAATTACGCGCCACTTTGAATGCATTCGTCGGTCGCGATCTTGGTTTTGAAGGACTGCAAAGCGCGGCGGACGCAGTGACCGCCGCCTATCGCGAGGCGGGCTGGATCGTGCGCACCTATTTGCCGGAACAGGACATCAGCGAGGGGACGATCACCTTGCACGTGTTGGAAGCGCGCTTCGGCGGTGTGCGCTTCGAAGGGGAGTCTTCTGCACGCCTGAAGCGCAGCGAAGTATTGGCTTTTGTGCAACGACAGCAAGCCACGGGCATGCCGCTGGCCGCCAACGCCCTTGACCGCGCCTTGTTGCTGCTTGACGATCTGCCCGGTGTGAGCGTGGCAGGCACGCTGTTGTCAGGACGGACTGAAGGCGACATCGATCTGTCCGTGCAAACCACAGACGAGCCTTTTGTGTATGGCGATATCGGCCTGGACAACACCGGCGCGCGCTCGACCGGTAGCCAGCGCCTGACGGCCAATCTGAACATCAACAGTCTGGCGGGCAGGGGGGACTTGCTCAGCCTCAACACCTTGCATACCCGAGGCATCGACTATGTCCGCTTGGCCCACACCGTGCCCTACGGCCACAACGGCTTGCGCTTGGGCGTGAGCGCCAGCAACATGCAATACAAGTTGGTTGAGGGCTCCGAAAGCATCTTGGCATTGCAAATCCAGGGGCGCTCCAGCAGCCTTGGCCTCGACTGGAACTACCCACTGGTGCGATCCCGTTTGCAAAATCTGTATTTTTCGGGTGGACTCGAAAAGAAGGGCTTCTCCAGCACCAACCGCAACAGCAGTCCGGCCGATCCTAAAAGTGCGTCCGACTACGAAACTGACAGCTTGCGTCTGGCCCTGTCGGCCAACCGCTTTGACGATTGGGGCGGTGGCGGTGCCAACAGCGCTTCACTGCAAATGCTCTGGGGACATTTGACGGCCATGCAGGCGCACAGCCAGTTCGACACGCTGGAGCGTGTTTACCGCAAGCTGGGCTACAGCCTCAGTCGTCAACAAACGATCACGGACAACCTTTCGTTGCTGCTCAGCCTGCAAGGCCAGCAGGCGGGGCAAGTGCTCGACTCGTCTGAAAAATTCTTCATTGGCGGTGCCAGCTCGGTGCGCGCCTACCCGGTGAGCGAACTGGGCGGTGAGCGCGGTCAAACGATGTCGGCCGAGTGGCGCTGGCGTCTGCCGCCAGATTGGGTGCTCAGCGCCTTTGTGGACCATGGGCGGGTGGTGAGTTTGCCCACCACCCTGAGCGACCCCATCAGCCGACTCGCTTTGCGTGGTCACGGCCTGAGCGCCAACTGGCAAGGCCCTAAAGGCCGCAACGCGAAACTGATCTGGTCACGCCGCGACGGCAGACATCCCGCACCTACATCCAATGGAGCCGACAGCGACGGAACGCTCAAGATCAACCGCTGGTGGTTCACCGCCAGCCTCCCTTTTTGATCACAGGCGGTCCATGCGCACCTTTGTTTTTGCATCCACCTTGCATGTCCAGATGCTGTCGCTGCGCAACCTTGTGCCCCTGCTCGAACGCAGCCAAGCCACCCTCGAAAAACAAGACAAACCGGCGAGCAACAACAGCAACGCCAAAGCCCCTGATATGGCCTGAATATGAACAAAAATTTTTGCAGCATCTGGAACGCCAGCAAACAAGCCTTTGTGGCCGCAGCCGAAGGCGTGTCGGCCAAAGGCAAGTCTTGCTCGGGTGTCAAATTGGCCGCGGTGGTGGCCAGCCTGGTGGGTGGGCTGACTGCGCACGCGCAAACCGCACCGCCCACCACAGCCTTGCCCACCGGTGGCAAAGTCAGCGCGGGGCAGGCCAGCATCGGACAAAGCGGTGCCAACATGGTCATTCAGCAGACCAGCGAGCGCGCCGCCATCCAATGGCAGACCTTCAATGTCGGCAAGGACGCCCAAGTGCAGTTCCAGCAGCCGGGGGCCAGCAGCATCATGCTCAACCGGGTCATGACTTCAGACCCCAGCCAAATTTTTGGCCGCATCAGCGCCAATGGCCAGGTGGTGTTGACCAACCCGGCGGGCGTTTACTTTGGCAAAGACGCACGGGTGGACGTGGGGGGGCTGGTGGCCACGACCCAAGGCATCAGCGATGCCGACTTCATGGCGGGCAAGCACCGTTATGAACGCAAGGGCAGCACCGCCAGTGTGGTCAACGACGGCGAGCTCAAGGCCCACCTGGGCGGCTACATCGCCCTGCTTGCCCCCGAGGTGCGCAACCAAGGCGCCATCATCGCGCAGATGGGCACCGTGGCCCTGGCCGCTGGCGAAGCGGTGGAGCTGCAATTTGACGCCAGCAACCGCCTGACCAACATCCGCGTAGAAGCCAGCCAGATTGCCACCCTGGTCGACAACCGCCATGCGGTGCAAGCGCCGGGCGGCTTGATCATCATCAGCGCGCAGTCCATGGACCGCCTGGTGGGCGGTCTGATCAAAAACAGCGGCCGCATCGAGGCCCATGGCCTGCAGCAGCAAGGCGGCCGCATCATCTTGTCGGCCAGCAAGCGGATAGAGAACTCCGGCGCTATCTCGGCTAACGCCACCAGTGCCACCAACGCGGGCAACACCGCTGCCGACAGCGGCCCGGCAGGCCGCATTGAGATCAGCGCGCCCGAAGTGGTCAACAGCGGCAGCATCGCGGCCATCGGCATCGACAGCGCCGCAGGCCCACTCAGCGCAGGCAGCTTGCGCGTGCAAGCCACGCACTTCACGCAAGCGGCCAAAGGCAACATCGATCTGAGCGCGCCCGCTCAGGGCGGCCGCCTGGAGATTCAAGCCACGGGCAGCGTGCAGCTGCAAGGCCGGGTCGATGTGTCGGCCACACAAGACCGCTCCGACTCGGCTAACGTCGTGACTGCTGGCCCCGCGATCGGCACCGCGATCGGCACAGCCTCTCAGGGCGGCCAAATCAACATCGCCGCGCGAGGCGACATCGAGCTGAACAACGCCACGCTGGACGCCAGCGGCGCTCAGGGCGGCCAGATCCTGTTGCAGGCCCAGGCCCAGGCCCAGGCGCCTTCGCAGCCAGACCACCCGCAGCCCTTGCCCGATGCGCCAGGTCAGGGCCGCCTGGCGATCATGGGCAACAGCACGCTGAGCACCCGCGGGCGCAGCGGCCAGGGCGGCGTCAGCATCCTGCTGGGCGACCACATTGAACTCTTGGACAACACCCGCATCGACGCCACCGGCACCACCGGGGGCGGCAAGGTGCTGGTGGGGGGTGACTGGCAAGGCGGAGCCCATGCCGACAGCCGTGTGTGGGCGCAGGCGCTGCCCCAAGCCAGCACCGTCACGCTGGCTGCTGACGCCACCATCGACGCCAGCGCCACCGACATCGGCCAGGGTGGCACCGTGGTGCTGTGGAGCGATGCCACGCGCGCGGGCACCGTCACCACCGTGGCGGGCAGCCTCACCGCCCGTGGCGGCACGCAAGGCGGCGACGGCGGGCGGGTCGAAAACTCGGGCTACACGCTGAATGTCGAGGGGGCCCGCGTCAACGCCGGGGCCGATGTTGGCTACGGCGGGCAGGGCGGGCTTTGGTACCTGGACCCGTCTGACACCACCATCTCGCAAACAGTGGCCAACAGCTACGCCGCCACCCTCAACACCGGCACCAGCGTGCTCAACGACGTGGTGGGCAACATCACCTGGAGCAGCGGCGTCACATTGGCCAAAACTGCCGGCGGCGATGCCACGCTCACCTTGCGGGCGGGCGATAGCGCTGCCCACAGCATCACCCTGACGGCGCCCAACATCAGCGCCAGCTCGGGCCGTTTGAACTTGGTGCTGCGCACCCGTTTCATGTCCGCGACCAACTTGGCGGGCACCATCGCCATCAATGGCGGGAGCATCACCACCAACGGTGGCCACATCTGGCTGGGCGGCGGTGCGACCTTCGCTGTCTGGAACGGGCTGGATGTCGGCAACACCGCCGCCCAGGCCACCGCCACCGGCACGGTGGGGCTGCAAATTCAAAACGCACAGATCAACACCGGTGCGGGCCACTTCTACGCCTTTGGTCAATTGAACTTGGCCAGCACTTCGGCCACCGGCATTGGCCTGTTGGTGGACAACAGCCGCATCACCACCACCACAGGCAGCGTCACGCTGCAAGGTGAAGTGCTGGGCAGCTACAGCTCGGGCACGGGGCTGGAGCTGCGCAACAACAGCGCCATCACCACCACCAGCGGTGCCATGACGCTGCGCGGCACCGCCAGCGCCAGCAACAGCCCGGGCAGCACCGTGACTGGCTTGAACGGTTACAACAAGGTCACGCTCAGCAGCGACAGCGGCGCCATCAACCTGTATGGCACCAACACCGCCAACAGTCTGTACGGTTTTGGCATGGCCCTGCGCTCTTTGAGCGCCAGCGGGGACGGCAACCAGACCAGCGGCGTGGGCAGTGGCTACAGCGTGGCCATCGTCAGCAACAGCGGCAACGTGTTGCTCGACGCCACTGCGAGCAGCGCCCGAACCGACGGTTACCAACTGGCCTTGGTTCTGATGACCGATGGCAGCGACAAGCAGCTGATCAAAACCACCAGCGGCGGTATCACCCTCAAGGGCAACGCCAACAACGTCCGCACCGACGCCTCGGGTTTGGCCATTCATGTGGTGGACACCACGGGCAGCGTGCAGGTGGTGTCCAGCACTGGCGACATTTACCTGCAAGGCCTGCAGCAGTCGCGCAGCACCGCCACCTACAACTCCGCCATGCGTTTCAAGCCCCAAGCGGTGGTGGGCAGCATTCGCCTGGGGGCCAGCAGCGACAGCGCCAGCTACACCGGCAGCATCACCATCGAGGCCGACTCCATTGAGAACTTGGGGGCCACCACCACGCTGGGCGCCATCAAAGCGATTGGCAGCGGCGCGGTGAGTTTCAGCGCCAGTGGCACCGCCTCGGTCAAGGACTTCGCGCTCACCGACAACTGGGACCTCGGCACCGGACACAGCAGCGTCGCGATTGGCAAGCCCACCGAGAACAAAACTGTCACCCTTTCAGCACCGCTGACCGCAGCCGGTCCGATCACGGTGTATGGCGGCATTGTGTGGCTCAAGGACAACCTGACCAGCACCCAGGCCGGCGCCAAGATTCGACTGATCGCGAGCAACTACATTTACGGCGACACCGTCGCCAAGACCCTCAGCACCAACGCCGGTGACGTGGTCCTGGCTGCTGACAGCGATGGCAACGGTTTTGGCAATATCGATATCTACTACGGTCTGACGATTGACACCCGCGCCATTGCCAGCGGCAGTACCAAGAGCACGGCGCTGACCGGTGGTGGCAACGTGACCCTGGGCGGTGGCAATGCCGCCGGCACCGGCTATGCCTCGGGAGTGGACTCAAACCGTGCCGAAGGCATTCGGGTCAACAACGGCCTTTACATCCGCTCCGGCGGCGGCAACATCAGCCTGCGCGGGCGCAGTTGGTCTGGTGCCGTGGCTACAGATACTGGGGCCTTTGGGGTGGGTATTTGGGGCTCAGGCGGTGCATTTGTCGCAGATGCTGGCAGCGGCAAGATCTATATCGAGGGCATCTCCCGTTCCAGTGGCTCCGGGTCGGTCAAGCAGGGCGTTACGGTGTACGACAATACCGACTTCCGATCAGCCTTTGCGGGTGCGGACGCCATCACCGTCATCGGTAAAAACACCAGCTTGGGCATTCTTTATAACTATGGCATTGGTTTGAATGAATGTGCATGCGGCACAGCCACTGTAGTGGCCAGCGGCACAGGCGGTGGCATCACGCTGGATGGCTACGGCAACGAATGGTCCTTGGTCATGCGCCAGCCTACCAGCCTGATCACCAACGGCGGGCCGCTGAACTTGCTGGGCTCCACCCGTGCCGGCGGCTCTGGTGCCGGGCTTTACATGGTCAATGCGGACTCCCAATATTGGGTCAGCTCTGCCGACGCTGCCTACAGCAGCTTTGCCAAGAACGGGGATCTGAACATCCGCTTTGACCGTTACGTCTTTCCCGGTCAAGCCAATGTCGGCACCAGCGGTGATGTAACGTGGACATCGTTTGCCGATTCGTTTAGGCAGAACGTGTTCACAAGCTGGTTCAACTGGAATCAAAATGGCCAAACCATGGCCAGCCTGACGATTGGCAAGCCCACCAACAAGGCGGCGGATGTCAACATCTACGGCAGCAACGGCAGTGCCAGCAATGCGGTGACCGTAGCCGGTCCGGTCACAGCGTATGGACGCAGGGTTTTTGTGTCGTCTCCGCTGACCATTACCGGCACTGGCGACATCAGCCTGCGGGCATTGCAGCAGTTCAACCCCAGCATTTCGATCACTGGCGCCATCAGCAAGACAGGCGGCGGCGATTCGACGCTGACGTTGCGCGCGCCGGGACGGATCACCATCAACGACGCCATCACCTCCAGTGGCATCGGCACCGGCAAGCTCAACCTGGTGGTCTGGGCCGATGACAATGCAGACAACAAGGGCGGTATCAGTTTCTCCAACTACACCCACAGCACCAACGGCGGGAATGTGTGGCTGGGGGGCGGTCGCAATGCGGTGCAGTGGAACGGGCTGACGGTCGGTGACGGCGCGGCACCCGGCGCAAGCGGCTTCAACACCAACGGCATCGATTTGCGCGGCACCTTCAACACCGGCGGCGGCAACTTTTACGCGGCGGCCAAGACCTACGTGAGCACCGCCTTCGACATCGCCAGTGGCTATGTGAACAACACGCTCATCAATGCGGGCACCGGCGACGTGACCTTTGTGGGCAATAAGGTCAATTTCCGTTCCTCTGGTGCTACCACCACCACCGTCAACACCACCGGTGTGTTCACCGTCCGCCCGTGGGACGACAACTTTGGCTACACCTTTAATGTGCTGGGCGCGCTCAGTGGCGCCAATTGGGTGGGTGGCACGGCGACCACCTTTACCGGTACGCGCGGCCTGACCATTCAAAACGCTGCCACGCTCGGCGGACTGGTGATTGGCAAGGACACCAACAACAGCATGGTGTCGGTCAACAGCAGCCTGAGCATCGGCGGCGATATCTCCCTTTACGGTGGGCAGATCCGCAACCAGAGCAGCGCCAGCCTGACCAGCACGGCAGGCAGCATCCTTCTCGATGCCGACCTCGGCCGGGGCGTGAACTTCAACGGCCAGGGAGTGAACTGGACCGGCGGGGCTTTGGTGGCTTCGTCCACTGCGGCCAACCAAGGCAATATCACGATAACCGCGCGTGGTGGCACCAAGACCAGCAGCAACGAGGGGTTGGCCTTGAGCACCACACTCACGGCCGGCGGCGATGTCAGTCTGACTGCTTACGCCATGACCAACGGCAACGCGGGCTTGAAGCTGGCGGGCACGGTAACAGCCGGGCGTACTTTGAGCGTGGAGGGGCGCAACCTGTCGTCCATGGGCTTCGACCACCATGGGGTGCAATTGCTCAGCGGTGCCAGCCTGACCTCGGTGGACGCCATGACCATAGCGGGGCATGCCGGTGCCTCTTATTTTGCGGTGGCACTGGACAACAACGTCAGCCTGACCACCACGGGCACGGCAGGCAACTCCGACATCACGCTACAGGCTTTGTTCGGTCATGTAGGCAGCAGCTTCAGCAGCGGAACCAGTGTGGCCAACCGCGTCACCGCCGGTGCCGGCTCTGGCATCAGCATCATTGCAGACCGCATGAGCTTTTCTGCCACCAAAGCCATGACCCTCAACACCACGGGTACCCTGACCTTCAAACCCAGTGGCAGCAGTTTCTGGTTGCCGTTCCTGTGGAATGGCACTTTGACAGGCGGTCATTTTGTGGGTGGTGTGGGCATGTCCAACATCACCATCCAAAATCTGGCCGATGTCGGCGGGCTGACCCTGGGTAAGGCGGGCAGCAACGACATCATTGTTTTTCAAACCGCGGCAGACATCAAGGGCGCCATCTCGGCTTATGGCAGCAACATCACGATCAACCAGGCTTTAACCTCCAACCGCAATGCCGACAGCAGCAAAAATCGCATCGTGTTGCAGGCCACGGGCGAAGTGACGCAGGCGAGTGCAGGGGTGTTGACCGCCGATGGTTTGAGCTTGCTAGGCACTGGCCGTTTCACGCTCACCAATACCAGCAACAACGTTGGCACGTTGGCAGCGGGCACCAGCGATGTGCGGGTGCGCAGCATCGACTATGTCGACGCCAATGGCCTGACCATCGGCAGCGTCAACCCGACTGGTATTTATGCCAGTGGCAAAGTGCGCATCGAAACCCTGGCGGGTGATTTGGCCATTGCCGCGAACATCGACACCAGCAGCACCGATGTGGAGGCTGTCATTTTGAACGCCAGTAAAACCAAAGCCGTGGCAGAGGGCAGCGCGTTTTACGACGGCAGCGGCGGCAACATCACCGTGGCCACGGGCAAGACCGTCGCCGTGGGCAGCGGGGGGCGTGCAACGCTGTATACCGGCAGTGTGTCAGGCAGCACGGGGTTGGCTGCGCTGCTGGGCAGCGGCAGCGGGCGCTTTCGCTATGCCAGTGATGAACTGACCACCGGCTACTTATCGCCCTTGGGCGCAGGCGCATTTGCCATCTACCGCCAGCAGCCCACTCTTATGCTCAAAGGCGTCAATGAGACGGTGGTCTATGGCACCGAGCCCTTTTTGGACGTGGGTGCCACCGGCATGGAAAATGGCGACACGGTCGCGCAAAGCATGGGCAAACTGCCCACCGTCACGCTCTTGAACAATGGCAACGCCGCCGCCCGCAATGCCTCGGGCTACTACGATGTGTTGCGCAGCGGCAGCGCTGTGGTGGGCTATGACATGGCATTGTCGACCGATGCGGTCTCCAAACTGGGGTATGCACTGAGCTACGACCAGACCGGGGCCACCACCGTCACGCCCAAGGCCTTGACCGCCGTGATCAACGACGATGCCAAGTTTGTCGGCCTGGCCGACAACGCGGGCTATGCCGGCGCCACGTTCAATGGCTTTGTGCGCGGGGAGTCGGTGGCCAATATTTCTGCCACCAGCGCGATTACGCGCACCGGCATGGGTGCCAATGGCGGGTTGGCCGATGCACTCAATACCTATACCGGTGCCTTGTCGGGCACCATCAACCTGACCACTGGCAACTACGAACTGCCGAGCGCCAACATCACGGCAGGCAATTACTACATCGTGGACCACAACACGCTGATCGTGCGCGTCGGCACGGCCAGTGCGGTCTATGGCAACCCCGCCAGCTACGACGTGGCACAGGTGCGTTACTACAACAACGCCAACACCGAGGTCAGTCTGACCCAAGGCAGCAGCGAGTTCAACTGGAACCTGGCGGGCGATGCGGGCAAGGCGGTTGATTTTTCCTTGGACAGTGCCGGCGTGAATGTCGGCACCTACGGCATCACCGGCAGTGTGAGCACTCCGCACACCTTGCCCAACACCAGCAACCACAACACCCCCGGGCAGTTGCTGGCCATAGGCGGTCGCCTGACCATCACACCGCGCACCCTGACACTCAGCGCGAATCGTGTCTATGACGGCACACCCACCTTGACCGGCAGCGACCTGAGCTTGGGTAACCTGTACAACAACGAGACCCTGACTTACAGCGCCGCCAAGGTGAACGACCGCAATGTCACGACGGCCAACAAATACGTCACCAACGTGACGCTGCAAGATGGCACCGGCTTGGCCAGCAATTACCAGTTGCCGAGCCTGTCTGCTTACCATTCGACCCAGAATAATGCCACCCTGACGGCGCGCGCCTTGGGCGTGAGCGTGACCAAAGAATACGACGGACAGACCAGCGCCAGCGCCGCGCAGACCACGCTCACCAACCTGGCAAGCGGCGAAGGCTTGACCATCAGCGGCGTGACGCTGGGCAGCGCGCGGGTGGCCGGGCCGGATGCGAACCTTGCCACCTCGGACAATTTCGTCAGCGCGCTGAGCCTGGCTGACAAGGGCCCGTTCCTGCTCAGCAACTACAGCCAGCCCGCTCTGGTGGCGGCCACTGCTGACAACAGCGTGACCATCCAGAGCAAGGAATTGATCATCAGCAGCATCAGCGCCACGGGCACCAGCAAGGTGTACGACGGCACGACCGCAGCAGACGCAAGCTTCAGTGCCACGATCAGCCTCAGTGGGTTCTTGACCGGTGAGTCGGCGCCCGTGACCGTCAATACCGCAGCCTACAACAGCAAGAATGTCGCCGATGCCAACCAGATCGGGCTGAGCAGCGTCACCCTGGGCAGCGTCACGGGCAGCGCGGTGGGTTCGGTCAGCTCGGACTACACGGTGGATTTGGCATCGGCTTTCGTGTCGGGTGACATCAGCCGCCGCAGCATCAGCGCAGCGGCCAACGCCAACCCGGTCAAGGTCTATGACGGCACCGATGGCGTGGACGGTGCTGTGGTGGCTGCGGCGGCAGCCACATCCACCACGGGCAAAGTCGGCAGTGACGACATCAAGATCGTTGGCGTGGGCGGCAGCTTCAACAGCGCCGATGCCGGCACTGGCCGCAGCTACACGCTGGCCGACATTTCTTTGGGCGGGGCCGACAAGGACAACTACAGCCTGACCAGCGGCACCATCACCGGCACGGATGGCGTGATCACGCCGCGCCCGCTGACGCTGACCGCGACCAAGGTCTACGACGCCACCAACCTCCTTGGCACACGCACCGTCACCCAGACCAACGATGACGGTTCTGAATCGGTGGAAAAAGACTTTGGTGTGTTCACGTTGGGCAATTTGGTGCAGGGCGAAATGTTGACGATTTCGGCTGTTAGCAGCAGCAGCGCGCGCGTGGCCGGGCCGGATGGCAACGCCAGCACGGTGGATAACTTTGTGCGCACCATCACTCTGACGAACGAAGAAACTTTCAAGACCAGCAATTACAGCCTGCCAGGCGCCAGCACGGGCGTGGTTTCGGGCGCGGTCAATACGCTCACCGCCAACGCCAGCAACACCGTCACCCTCAGCCCGGCCACGCTGACCGTGGGCCTGGAGGAAACCCAAGTCAGCAAGGTCTATGACAAGTTGAGCACCTTCGACAGCTACTCGCCCACCTACACGGTGCAGGGCCTGGTCGATGGCGACACCGCCGTTGCCGTGGCGCAGACCGGGCGCAGCTTCAATGAGGCCACTGTGGCAGGGGCCACCACTTTCACCGCCAGCGGCCTGTCCATCACGGGCATCACGGGCACGCTTTCTTCGGCTGCCAGCGACTATGTGCTCGATGTGAATACGCTGAGCGTGGCGGGGAGCATCACACCGCGACCGGTGGCGGTGGATCTGAGTGCGGGCATCAAGAAGGTGTATGACCGCACCACCAGCTTCAACAACCTGAATATTGCTCTGGGACAGGTGCTCGACGAATCTGCCAATCTGGTGGCAGACACGGGCCTGGTCAGCGGCGACGTGGTCACCGTGACCGCCAGTGGCGGTGGTTTTGACGACCGCAACGTCGGCAGTGGCAACAAGAGCTTTACCCTCACCGGTCTGACGCTCAACGGTGCCGACGCGGGCAACTACGCGCTGGCCAGTGGCAGCAGCCTGAGCGGCACCAACGGCACCATCGACCCCAAGTCCGTGCACGTCACGGGGGTCGCCATCAGCACCCGGCCCTACGACGGCAGCACCACCGCCACCGCCACGGGCAGCGCGGCATTGCCGGCCACCGTAGGCCCGGGTGGCAACACCTCTGAAGATGGCAAGGTCTACACCGGTGATGTGGTCACCCTGAGTGGCAGCGTGACAAGCGCAGCATTTGCCAGCAAGAACGTGGCCCGTGATGTCAACCAGTTGGTGAGCACGCAACAGGTTAGCCTGACCGGTTTGAGTCTGGCGGGCGCCGATGCCGGCAACTACACGCTCGATGCCTTTGCCCTGGGCACCATCAATCCTGCAGCGCTGACGGCCACCCCGACATTGGCCAGCAAGACCTATAACGCGGGCACCAGTCTCACAGTGTCTGCCGTCTCCCTGAGCGGCTTCGTGGGCAGTGAGACCGTGACCGCCAGCGGCACCGGCGTGCTCGCCAGCGCCAACGCCGGCAGCCGCAGCGCCACGGTCAGCTACACCCTGACCGATGGCGCGGCTGGCGGTGTGGCCAGCAATTACAGCCTGGACGACACGACCCATACCGTGACCGTCAACCCCAAGGCGCTGACGGTCACCGGCAGCAGCGCCGCCGGAAAAACCTACGATGGCACAGTCAACGCCACGGTCACAGCGGGCACGCTCTCGGGCTTTGTCGGCAGCGAGACCGTCAGCGCCAGCGGCACCGGCAGCTTTGACAGCGCCAACGCGGGCAGCCGCAGCGTCACCGCCAGCTACACCTTGGCCGATGGGGCGGGCGGTGGGGTGGCAAACAACTATTCGCTGGCCGACACCACGCATTCGGCGACGATTTCGACCAAAGCCTTGAGCATCAGCGGCACCGTGGTGGCCGGTAAGGTCTATGACGGCACGACCACGGCACCGGTCAGCACCACGGGTACGGCCGCGGGGCTGGTCAGTGGCGAAAGCCTGACGATCACGCCCACCGCCGCTTACAACACTGCGGCGGCTGGTACCGGTCGCACCGCGACGGTGAGTTTTGGCCTGACTGATGGCACCGGCCTGGCGGCCAATTACACGCTGGCCAATGTGTCGCGCACGAGCCTGACCATCACACCTAAACCGATCAACCTGAGTGGCCTGCTTGCTGCGGGCAAAGTCTACGATGGCACCCCCAGCGCAGCGGCAGCTGTTGTCAGTGGTGTGCCGCAGTGGGGCAGTTTGTCTGGTGTGGTGTCTGGCGACAGCGTCAGCCTGGTGACCAGCAGCCATAGCGCCAGCTATGACAACCGCAACGCGGGCACCGGCAAGACCGTCACTTTCAGCGGTTTGACGCTCAGCGGGTCCGCATCAGGCAATTACAGCATTGCCAACCAGACCACCACTGCCAACATCTCACCCGCCACCCTGACCATTGCCGGCATCACGGCCAGCAATAAAGTCTATGACGGCACGGCGGCGGCATCGCTGAGTACCAGCGGCCTAAGCCTGACCGGTCTGGTATCGGTCATTGGCACGGCCGACGCTGTGAGCCTGCTCTCGGTCAGCGGGGTGTTCGACTCAAAGAATGTGGGCACCGCCAAGACGGTCACGCTGACCGAAACGCTCACCGGAGCAGATCTTTCCAATTACACCGTGGTCGGCCAGGGCACCACCACGGCAGACGTCACCAGGGCGCCGCTCACCCTCAGCGGCGCCAGCAGCGTGGTCAAAACCTATGACGGCACCACCCGCATGCCAACCGGTGTGACGGGCTATCTGAGCGCGGGCGCTGGCAGTCTGGCTGGCGTGATCTCGGGCGATACGGTCAGCGTCACCGGAAGCGCCGCCTTTGCCAGTGCCAACGTGGAACGGGTGGGGGGTGTGGTGTCAGGCGCAGTCACCGCCCAGGCCATCAACCAGGGTAGCGTGACGCTGTTGGGCGCCGATGCCGGGAACTACAACCTGTCATGGACCCATGGCAGCGGCACCATCAATCCCGCCGCGCTGAGCGTACGGGCGAACAACGACGCGCGGTTCTTGACGCAGTCTGATGCGGCCAATTTTGCGGGGGTGAGCTTCAGCGGATTTGTCAATGGCGAGACTTCGGCCGTGCTCACCGGCACGGCCAGCGTCAGCCGCCCGAATGCGTCCTCCGATGTGCTGGCCAATAAGTACACCGGGGCCTTGCAAGCCAGTGGGCTGAGCTCGTCGAACTACGCCATCAGTTACGCCGCAGGCGACTACACCATCGTGCCATCGAACCAGTTGCTGGTGCGGGTCACGCCCGTCAGCAACACCTATGGCACGGCCACGGCCTATGCCCTGGCCAGCGTGGAATATGAGTCCGGCGGCACGGTCTACACCCTGGGCTCTGGCGGTGTAGCGGGCTCGAGCGTGAGCATCGACAGCAGCAACCTGGTCAGCGTCAACGACGGCGCATCGGGTACGGCGGGCTTGACGGTGGCGCCGCAAACTGTGGCGGGCGACTTTGGCACAGCGGGCAAGCTCAAGGTAGGCAGCTACCAGTTGGGGGTGGCGGGGTTGGTCACGGAGAACAGTGCCAATTTCAGCAACACCGTGACGGTGGTGGGCTCACACGAGGTGGTCACCAAAGGGCTCACTGCGTCGGCCACCGGCGTCTCCAAGGTGTATGACGGCACCACTGGCATGTCGGGTGTGACGCTGGGTTTGTCGACGCTGGAGACGAACGATGTGGTAACGGTCAACGGCCTGGGCGCCTTTGGCAGCCGCAATGTCGGCAGCAGCATCGCCTACACCCTCTCGGGCCTGGGCCTGGCCGGCGCCGATGCGGGCAACTACCACCTGACAGGTGGCGGCAGCTTCAGCGGCAACGATGGGCAGATCACGGCCAAGACCCTGAACGTCTCCGGCCTGACGGCGGCCAACAAGGTCTACAACGCCACGGTCGCCGCCAGCCTGTCGGGCAGCGTCACCTTGACCGACGGCGGTGCCAGCAGCAGCGACGGCAAGACCATCGCAGGCGACGTGGTCGCCCTGTCGGGTACCGCCAGCGCCAGCTTTGCCGACAAGAATGCAGGCAGCGCCAAGACGGTGACCATCAGCGGTCTACAACTGAGCGGCACCGATGCAGGCAATTACGCCCTTAACGTGGTCACCACGACGGCCAGCATCACGGCCAAGACGCTCACCGTCGCGGGCCTGTCTGCGCTGGGCAAGGTGTACGACGGCACAGCCACAGCGGTGCTGTCCGGCACGCCAGCCTTGCAAAGTGCGCAGGCCGCCGGCACCGGCACGGCCATCGACGGCGCGCCCCACAGCGGCGACACGGTCAGTCTGGCGGGCACGGCCAGTGCCAGTTTTGCCGACCGCCACGTGGGCTCTGTCAAAGCGGTAATAGTCACTGGCCTGTCATTGACGGGAGCCGATGCGACGCTGGGCAATTACATTCTGGGCGCGGTGTCGGACACGGCCAGCATCAGTGCCAAGGCACTCACCGTGGGCGGTCTGTCCAGCGCCAACAAGGTCTATGACCGCAGCAACACCGCGATGGTGAGCGGCACCGCGGCGCTGCAGACGGCGATCAGCGCTGGCAGTGGCAGCAGTGCGGATGGCAAGGCCTACACGGTTGACGCCGTCAGCCTCAGTGGTACGGCCAGCGCCAGCTTCAACAGCCAGGACGTAGCCAGCGCCAGCACCGTCACCTTCAGCGGGTTGAGCCTGCGCGGGCAGGACGCGGGCAACTACACGCTCACCCCTCACGCCAGCGCCAGCCACAGCATCACGCCCAAGGCCTTGTCGATCGCAGGTCTGGCCAGCGCCGACAAGGTCTACGACGCCACCACGTCTGCGTCGCTCAGCGGAACAGCGGCCCTGCAGGCCTTTGTGGCGACCGGCAGCGCCAACAGCAGCGATGGCAAGGCCTACACCGGCGACACGGTCAGTCTGAGCGGCACCCCCACGGCCGCCTTCAACAACAAGGATGTGGCCACGGCCAGCAGTGTGAACTTCAGTGGCCTGAGCCTGGCCGGCGGCGATGCGGCTAACTACAGCCTGAACGCGCATGCCAGCGCCAGCCACAGCATCACGCCCAAGGCCCTGACCGTCTCGGGCCTGGGCAGTGCAGACAAGGTGTATGACGGCGCCACCGCAGCGGCAGTGACTGGCGCGGCGGTGCTGCAAACTTTCATCAATACGGGCGCCGGCAACAGCAGCGACGGCAAGGCCTACACCGGCGATACGGTCAGTCTGGGCGGCACCCCCACCGCCGCCTTCAACAGCCAGGATGTACTAACCGCCAGTACGGTCAACTTCAGCGGCCTGAACCTCGCTGGCGGCGATGCGGGCAACTACAGCCTGGATTCGCATGCCAGCGCCAGCCACAGCGTTACGCCCAAGGCCCTGACCATCACGGGCACCCAGGCGCTGGGCAAGGTCTACAACCGCAGCGCTGCGGCCAGCTTCACGCTGGGCAGCCTGACGGGCTTTGTGGGAACGGAAACGCTCACGGCCACGGCATCGGGCAGCTTCGACAGCGCCCAGGCCGGTAGCCGCACGGCCACGGCCACTTACACACTGGCCAATGGCGGCAGTGGAGGGCTGGCCAGTAACTACGCGCTGGCCAGCACCACCGGGCTGTCTGCCAACATCAGCGCCAAAGCGCTCACGGTTGGCGCCATGAGTGCCGATAGCAAGGTCTACGACGGCAGCACTACAGCGGCCCTGACAGGCGGCTCGCTGCGCGGGGTGATCACGGGCGATTCAGTCAGCCTGAGCCTGGGCAGTGCAGCGTTTGACAACAAAAATGTCGGCACAGGCAAGCCTGTGACCGTCAGCGGCAGCACCCTGGCGGGCGGCGACAGCGGCAACTACAGCCTGACACAACCCGCAGGCTTGCTCGCTGACATCACCCTGAAGACTGCTACCTTGTCTGCCAGCAAGACCTACGACGGCAGCACCAGCCTGGCCGGCTTTGTGAGCGTGCAGACCGGCGTGGGCAGCGAGACCTTGACCTACAGCGGCGCCGCCGCCAGCAGCAAGCATGTGGCCACCGCTGGCAAGTACATTGCTGGCATCACCCTGGGCGATGCCACAGACGGATCGGGCGGTCTGGCCAGCAACTACCAGTTACCCGACTTGACAGCCGCTGCTGCCGGGGTGAACAGTGTCACTATCCAGGCGGCTACGCTCACAGCCAGCCTAAGCAATACGGGCCTGAACAAGGTGTACGACGGCACGGCCCATGCACCAGCGGGTTTCAATCCCTCCTACACCGTCACTGGGCTGGTCAGTGGTGACGCGGCGGTTTCGCTGAACCAGACCGGCGCCAGCTACAACGACCCCAATGTGAACGCTGCCACCACCCTGACCGTCAGCGGCCTGAGCCTTGGCCTGGTCACTGGCGGCAACGGCTCTCAAGCCACAGACTATGCGCTGGCCAGCACCAGCCCCGCATTGGCGGCCAGCATCAATCCCGCCGCGCTGAGCGTACGGGCGAACAACGACGCGCGGTTCTTGACGCAGTCTGATGCGGCCAATTTTGCGGGGGTGAGCTTCAGCGGATTTGTCAATGGCGAGACTTCGGCCGTGCTCACCGGCACGGCCAGCGTCAGCCGCCCGAATGCGTCCTCCGATGTGCTGGCCAATAAGTACACCGGGGCCTTGCAAGCCAGTGGGCTGAGCTCGTCGAACTACGCCATCAGTTACGCCGCAGGCGACTACACCATCGTGCCATCGAACCAGTTGCTGGTGCGGGTCACGCCCGTCAGCAACACCTATGGCACGGCCACGGCCTATGCCCTGGCCAGCGTGGAATATGAGTCCGGCGGCACGGTCTACACCCTGGGCTCTGGCGGTGTAGCGGGCTCGAGCGTGAGCATCGACAGCAGCAACCTGGTCAGCGTCAACGACGGCGCATCGGGTACGGCGGGCTTGACGGTGGCGCCGCAAACTGTGGCGGGCGACTTTGGCACAGCGGGCAAGCTCAAGGTAGGCAGCTACCAGTTGGGGGTGGCGGGGTTGGTCACGGAGAACAGTGCCAATTTCAGCAACACCGTGACGGTGGTGGGCTCACACGAGGTGGTCACCAAAGGGCTCACTGCGTCGGCCACCGGCGTCTCCAAGGTGTATGACGGCACCACTGGCATGTCGGGTGTGACGCTGGGTTTGTCGACGCTGGAGACGAACGATGTGGTAACGGTCAACGGCCTGGGCGCCTTTGGCAGCCGCAATGTCGGCAGCAGCATCGCCTACACCCTCTCGGGCCTGGGCTTGGCCGGCGCCGATGCGGGCAACTACCACCTGACAGGTGGCGGCAGCTTCAGCGGCAATGATGGGCTGATCACGGCCCGCCCCCTGCTGGTGAACTTTTCTGGGGTTGATCGGGTCTATGACGGCAGTGCCAGCGCGACGGTGACCACCAGCGACACGCGAGTGAGTGGTGATGTTTTCACCATCACTCGCAGCGCCATATTCGCCGACAAAAATGTGGGTCAAGGTAAGGCGGTTACTGTGGGCGGCGTAAGTCTTTCAGGGGCCGATGCAGCCAATTACAGCGTGGCTACTGGTGCCAGCACCACGGCCAACATCACCCGTTTGAACGCAGTGACCTGGGTGGGTGGTGTTTCGGGCAACTGGTTTGACCCAGCGAACTGGGCGGGCGGCGCTGTGCCCGACCTGTCAAATGTGGCCCAGGTGGTGATTCCGTCTGGGGTTAATGTCAGCTTTGGCAGCACGGTGGTAGCGCCGGCGCAAAGCGGTCCAGTCCAGGTCGACAGTTTGTCGGGGGCCAACGCTTCGCTCAGCCAATCGGCTGGCACGCTGAATGTGGGTGCTGGCGGTGTCACGCTCGACGCTTATATCCAAAGCGGTGGCGTTCTTACAAGTACCGGTCCGATCACACTGGCCACCCTCACACAGACGAATGGCAGCCTGAGCGTCACGGGCAACCTCACCGTGACCCAGGATTTCAGCCAGGCCACAGCAGGCAACATGACCGTGGGGGGCAATACCAGCATCACCGATACAGCTGGGGGCTTGACGATCGGTAACCTCAATACCACTGGGACTACGCAAATCACCAGCATCAACGGAGGTATCGCCCAAAGCGCGGGAACTGTCATCTTCTCCGGGGGGGGCGCCACATTAAGTGCCGCGACAGCCGGTGCTGGGGCCGATATCGTGCTCGATGGAGCCAACGACTTCAATGGTTCAGTCAATGTGCTGGGCGGTAAAGACGTCACGCTGAATGACGTCAACAGCATCACGCTGGGCGGTGTGAACATCACAGGCAAATTGGATGTGACGGCCGGGACTGACATCGCCCTCAATGGCGTGGTCAACGTCGCCAGCTTGGACTTGCAGGCCACGGCCGGTGACATCACCCAAGGTGCAAGCAGCACCCTGACGGTGAGCGCAGGCCCGACTGACCTGAAGGCGGG